>Ga0265301_10000536_pt1 | contig 54182 bp, 52 predicted proteins | sample AusTroGonzalo_MG_2_FD_193488 | JGI IMG/M metagenome (GOLD analysis project Ga0265301, IMG submission 193488) | Bovine rumen microbial communities from tropical cattle in Woodstock, Queensland, Australia - Gonzalo_04 | ecosystem: Host-associated > Mammals > Digestive system > Stomach > Rumen ... | reverse complement strand
GCCGCTGGCCACGCATGTCCGGGTCCTGGCCGGGAAGCTGGAGACCACGGACGAGGAGGCCCGCATCGCCGCCTGGCAGTTGGAGCGGTACATGCTCCGCACCTGGAACTACGACACGGTGGAGGCCCGCAAGACGCTGAAGCACCCCTGGGTGAAGGTGGCCGAGAAGAAGGCCGCGCCGAAGGAGGAGGCCAAGCCTGCCACGAAGGCAAAGGCTCCGGCAAAGAAGGCGACCACCGCCCGCAAGACCAAGGCCGCCGCTCCGAAGAAAACGGCCGCCGCTTCCAACGAGGATCAGCTCGCCGCTAAGCTGGCTGACCTTCAGGCCCAGCTGTCCGCACTCGCCTCCCTGATCGGGGGTGCCAAGTGAGCACAGGCGATTACTTCCTCACCTGCTACCGGGAGCTCCTGAACAAGGGGCTCTCGGAAGAAGAAGCCATGCGCGAAGTGTGGGGTGACATCTTCCCTGAGACGGAATACGATGTCGGCCTTGACAGCCGATGGAACTGACGAGAAGGAGGCGGGGCTTCGGCCCTGCCTCCTCTTTTTTATTTTTCTCTTCTGGATTCCCCTCCGCTACACACGCCAGCTCATGCGCGCGCGACGTGTCGGGGGCACGAAGTCATGCAGCCGACACACCGACGCAATTTCGCGCGGGATCACCACGTACCCGTGTCACATATTTCCTGCGGCACGGTGATCCCCCTCCGTTACACACGCCACGCAAAGCACAGCCTTCGTGTGTCGGTGAGGCCGTTGTGTTTCTGGGTTGGATGTGGTAGGTTGCCCAGAAAACGTAGGAAAATCAAGGGGTTGGTGTCTTGCTCACCGAAAAAGTGCAACACGATTGCAACATCGTCAATCCTTTTTCCGGTTTTCGGCGAGCTGCTGCAGCTGTGCGTCGGACATTTTGCTCAGGTCTATCGTCTCAAGCGGACGGTTATCAAGGTTGCCAAGCTCAAGCCCTTCGCGCGGCTTCTCTCCTATCGTGTCACGCACATATCGCACGGCCTCGACATCGCCTGCTCGTGCCTTACTTGACACGGCAAAGTTGATTTGGTCAGCGATGTTACCGTCAAGCCCCATATTTTGCAGGAGTTCACGCTTGTTCTCGTCTAATTCAGGCAGCGCGAGGATCTGTCTGAGGATTTCTGCCTGCGTTTTCTTGAGTAAACGTGCGCGTCCGGAGGCTTTTCCTGCCCTGCTCGCGGATTCTCTACGCTGTTCGGGCGTTAGTTGTGCGTTCGTATATTCAGGTGACACGAGGTTGGGGTAGTTCTCCTGTCGCTTAATCTCCCCATTGTCGGGCATGTCATTCACCTCCACATATGATAGGGGACAAGGGGATTTATCCCCTTGTCCCTGTTGGTCTATCTTACTTATACCACACGAGGATACTGAATTTCACTGCACACTTTTATGTGTCTCCTCGTAGTTGGCTACCCACTCCCATACGATGGAGTGAAGCAGGCCCGCAGGATTTACACCTGCCTCTTTTGCTATGCCTCTCACCGCATCCAACGCCGCCTCCATGAATGGCGCGTCTCCCTTGGTGTGGTATGGCGCGTCACCTCTGAGATAGTTCAGCACGAAACCCTTGAGAAGCTGATGTGCTGTCGTGTTGTTGCGCTCTGCCATCGCCTTGAAGTTCAGGCCCATGGCACGAGGCACACGGCAAGCGAGAGTCATCATGTTCTCGCTGTCCCACTTCCTGTTGGCGTTCTTCCTTGCGTCATTCACTGTCATGTGAGATACCCCCTCCTTGTTTTGTTGATCACATTATAGCACAGGAAATCTGTACTGTCAACAGTGTACGCAATATTTTTTTTATCGGGTTGCGGGACACGATACCGTACGATAGTTTATTACGCCTCCACCTCTCCCCTTTAGGGGAGAGGATGGAGGCTATAAACTAAACCGCCGCCAAGCCGAAGCCGCCCCGAAAATTAACACGAAGGAGATATGACACATGAACGAACTCAAGCGTCGCACAAGCAAGGAGTACCGGGCATGGGATTTGGACGTCCCGCAGTACGTGAACATCCGGAATCGCCGGAAACTCGAGGTTATCCTCAAACGCAAGGCGCGGCGGGTCATGAAGCAGGAACTTCTGCCGGAGATTCACGAAGCGTGTGAGCTGCTCGACAGCTAAACCCTCACGATAACACACGACTCATCCCCCAGTTCAGTGCCTCCCTGAAGGGGAGGCACATGAACAGGGAGATGAGATGCCGAACCGGCTCGGCGAAACGGCAAGCGGAACACGAGGGATGACAAGCCCTGCCTGATTCCGCAAGACCAGTCGCCTCGAATATAACACGAAGGAGATATAAACATGGCAAACGAGATCGAGATCATGAACACGGAAGAGCAAGAGCCCATCACCTGCGCCTGCTGCGGCTGCATCATCGAGGGCGAGGTCATCGACAGTGTGGACGGCCCCATCTGTGAGGACTGCCGTGACCGTGAGTACGTAACCTGCGAGCGGTGCGGTCAGCTCGTTCAGGTTGACCGCACGGAGTCCGCTCGTGTGAGCTGGTCGTCCTACATCACGGTGTGTGAAGACTGTGCCGAGAATGAGTTCGTGAGATGCACGGACTGTGAAGAGCTGGTCGCCCCCCACCTCATCGAGTACAGCGATGTGTATCACGCGATCTGCTGTGGGTGCAGTGACAACTGGTGTCAGTGCGCCGACTGCGGCGAGGTTCTCCTGCGAGAGGACGCATGCTGGGATGACGACCGCGAGGAGTGGTACTGCGAGAGCTGCCGTCCGGATGATGACGAGAGTGATGACGAACTCGACAGCTACGGTTACAAGCCTGCTCCTGTGTTCGGCACGACTGGGGATGACGACGGCACCACCTGCTATGTTGGCGGCGAGCTCACGATGGGTGTGGAGCTCGAGATGGACAAGGGCAATGGGGTCAACCCCTGCGTGAGAGAGCTACGTGACTGCTCGCCCCGTATCTACTGCAAGCATGACGGCAGTCTGAGCAACGGCATCGAACTGGTCACGCATCCCGGCACTCTCGCCTGGCACATGACCCGTCTGCCGTGGAAGGAGCTGTGCAACATCGGCCTCAGCTATGGGTTCAAGTCCCACGATGCGGGAACCTGCGGTCTGCATGTCCACGTCGGTCGGCTCGAACTCGGCGACACCGGCGTCGCTCGCAAGTACACGGTGGCGAAGATCATCGTGCTCATGGATCGGCTGTGGGATGAGCTGTGGAGGTTCTCTCGCAGGAGTAACAACCACTGGAGCGCTCGCACCGAGGTCATCCACCGTCTGCATGATTCCACGACGGTGCAGAGAGCCGTCAAACTGTGCGAAACCCAGGCGCTTCGTGACCGGTACGTGGCACTCAATCTGTACAACAACGACACGATTGAGTTCCGTCTGTTCCGTGGCACGTTGAAGGTGGACACGATCTTCGCCACCCTCCAGCTCGTGCAGAACCTGTGCGAATACGCAATGGGTCACGACGTACAGCAGTGCCTCGAGGCCCAGTGGTCTGACGTTCAGCACTTCCACGAGTGGCAGGAGCTGAACGACTACGTGGCTGATCGTTTCGCAGGAGCGGAGTTCCCGGCCAAGCCTCAGCCTCCTGTGTTGGGAAGCACCGAGCTCCACGTGTGGAAGGTAGGCGATCAGGCCACGATGCTGTGGCGCGGCCATATCAAGCACGTTACGGTCATGTCCGTGAACGACGACGTAGAACGGCTCGCCCTGTACGTGGAAGAGGGCGACTCTGGTTTCGGCAACTGCCGTCAGACGATTGCGGACGGCCACGCCTGTCAGATGACACTCGACGAGGCGGATGACTTCCTCACCTACACCGGACACATTGACGAAATCCCGTACGAATACCGGTGTCATCCGGCCTCGCTCTCTGCTGACTTCCGCATCTGGGATCGTATTACGCTGAACGACCTCGGCCGCCGTTTAAACGGGGGAGACCTGGCAGACGCTGTTGGCACGATCATCGAGACTCGTGACAATATCGGAGATGTTTGCGTGGCGTTCGATGGATTCACCCACGGACATGACGGCAACGGTCAGCACGGGCATCGCACGGACTGCTGGTATGTTGCGACACGAGAGATCGAGCACCTGAACACTCCATTCGCAAATGGCGACCGTGTACGTATCGTAGACCGGGCACTCTGGGACGGTGTGGATGACGCGTCCAACGTGTACAACCACAGCACCGGTGTCGGTACCGTGTATGACGAAGTGGGTTCGAATCGCATCCAGATTCGGTGGGACGGTATGCGCGGCTTCGGCAATCACTTCGGGGATCGCGACACGTGGTGGACTGACACTCGGTGGCTCGTACATGTAGCCGACGACGCCCCGGCTATGTTCGACCCGGCCCCCTCTACCTACGTTTCCGACACGATCCGTTGGGAAGACAGTCGTACTTACACAATCAACACCGCCATCTCCATGTGAGCTGGCACGACACAGAAAGGAGAGATGCATATGTGTATCATTTGCGCCAAAGCAGCCAACACCAAGCTCCCCACCTACGAGAACTTCATGAACATGTGGTACAACAACCCGGATGGAGCCGGGCTGATGTACACGAAGGACGGGAAGGTGCGTATCGAGAAGGGCTTCATGGAGTTCGAGGACTTCACGACCCGGCTCGATGAACTCAAGCAAGAGATCGACACGACGGCCACGCCGATGGTGTTCCACTTCCGCATCGCTACGCACGGCGGAGTCAACGTAGGGTGTACGCATCCGTTCCCAGTGACAGACAACGTGACCCTGCTGAAGAAGCCACGAGCCACATGCAAGCTCGGCGTAGCACATAACGGCATCATCGACATCACGCCTCGCAAAGACCTGAGCGACACGATGGAGTACGTGGCGTCTCAGCTGTTCCCCCTGAGCAAAGCACTACCCCGGTTCTGCGACAACAAGTGGGCGCTCACTCTCGTGAAGAACGCGATCGACAGCAAGATGGCACTGCTCACAGATGCCGGCGACATCCACCTGATAGGCAACTTCGAGGAGAGCGAGGGCATCAAGTACAGCAATCACAGCTATGCGTATCTGTGGTCGTATCGTGGCGGCAAGTTCTCCACGTTCAGCGGTGGTGGATGGTCTGACTGGGACGACGACGGATGGGAGTACTACGGCACCACGAGCACAGGGTACAAGGACTATCGTGGCAAGAACACGAAGAGCACAGGCAAGAAGAAGGACAACGTCATCCCTCTCCTGCCCGAGCACACGGTCAACCGTCTGCTCATGCCTGTGTATCTCGTGGATGGCTGCATCAAGACCCCGGACGGTGAGTATTTCTACGGTGTGGAGTGTGAGGATTTCTTCATCGACTCCACGCTCAAGGTGTGGTACTACGACGTGGATCAGGACTGCTGCTGTGTCCTGCCTGACTTCGTAGCGTATGACGAGAAGGGCGACGTGCTCAAATGGGACATCGACCTCGCAGAATCCACACCCTGCGAACTCCTGTACTGACATGAATGGGGGCAACAAGCGTCCGTCTATCAAGACGGACGCAATCCTCCTCCTGTGTTATTACATCGCCGCCATGCTCACCATCCTGTGTATCAAGTCACTGTGAAAGGAGATCTAACATGTGGATGACAGACGAAGCGTACACAATGCACGAGACCAACCGTGAGAGAGCTATCGTGAGAAGGAGCGCCGCGCATAGGAAGTGCGGTGCAAAGAGCAAAGCCTGTTCGCTCCCGTCCGACGGGATGACACGCAGGCAGTGGGAAAGGAGAAACGGAGAAGTGATTACCTACAACCTGAGCAAGCCCATGACCTACGTAGAGTACAAGCGCATACCTGAATACGAGAAGGGGAACTACCTGCGGAACTGCCTCGACAATGGTGGGTCTGTCACGTCCATCGCAAGGATGCTCGGTGTGTCAGATGTGACAGCAAGAAAGCTGTTCGTTGAGCAAGACGTACCAACGCCGGGGAGAGGCGCAGGGAAGAGCACCATCTCACGAGACTTGTGGTCGGCGTTCATCTCGCAGGATGATACGCCTGCTGAGCCTGCCCCTGCGGAAGAGGACTTAGACATTACCCACGCCGAACCGATCGGGAGCAAGGCCCCGGAGAAAATCGCGCCGAGCATGGGTGTCGTTACGCTTAATGGGACACTGCCTGAGATATGCGGTTGGCTCCTGTCGCATCTGGGAGAGGGTCGGTATGCCGTCAGCGTAGACTTTACCCGGCTCATGGAAGGTGGTGATGCGTGATGACCCTGCCCGAGGACATCACGTACTGCTTGTGTGAAGACCCGGCATCCTGCAAGCATCCCGACTGCGCCCGTAATATGGAGCGGCTGAAGGGTATCGAGTGCATCATCTCGATCTCCGACCTGAGCTTCGACTGCGACACGTACTATCTGCCAACACAATAGCCCACACATACGACAAGCCCCAGACCTGTATCAGGTCTGGGGCTTTTTTTTTATCCGCGCCTCATGGGCGCGTAGCTACGTCAGAGGATACTGTTCCCCTGAAATCATCTGGCATCACCTCTTCCATCATGTCATCCACGTCCTGCTTACACCACACAGGATAGACCCTGTGACCGATAGCCTTCAAGTCCTTCGCTCTCAACTGTTGCAGTACGGACAGCTTACCGTCTGTCCTCTTCGTCTCACACCATATCGTGAGTCCACCGGGGAGCAACACGATTCTGTCAGGCCATCCGTCCTGCCCGTGCTTCAAGCACAGACCGCCGAGCTTCTCTACTTCTCGCTTGAGGTATGCTTCAACGTCTCGCTCGAGTTCCATGTTACGTACCTACATGGTAATCGAGATTGTGATCAAAGGGAAGGGTCGGAATCGCAGGAGCGTATGCCCACAACAAGACCTCGCCGCCGAGCGGCCAGTAATCATCCAAGCTCTCCGTGTCTGAGTCGATGTACCACCCGGACTCCGTGTCCCTGTTGCAGAAGTAATGCGCGAACCGAACGGTCACCTCGTCATGTTTTAGTATGGTCCATCTGTACACGATGAGACAGACCTCACTCTCCTGCGGAAGCTCTTCCTTCGCATCATGCCACTGAATGTACGTCTTCATATCATCTTCTCCTTGGATAGTTGGATAGCTAGGATAGTAATTTCCTATAACTCTCTACGCTATTTTATTTTTGGTTACAAGTTGTAACCACTCTATTTTTCCTCACAAATCTTTTTTAGTATTTTTACTATCCATACTATCCAGACGCTTAATTTTCCTTGATACATCAATGGTTTGCGCCCGGATAGTAGATTGGATAGTATCTGGATAGTGGATAGTACTTCAGTCAGATTCGCGTTCCCACACGGTGAGGCGACCGTACGTGGTGTGCGTCTGCTTGCCCTTCACCCACCCGGGTAGTGTGTTGAGGATGTTACGTATCTGCCTGTAGAGTATGTTGTTTCCACCACTTCGGGCAGGGTCTTCGCCACACAGCTCGTAGTATATCTCGTTGGCACATACCCTACGAAGCATGTAGTTACACGGCTCCCTGTCATCACGTGTAAGACCCACATACCAACTACGCCTATCCTCTTTCGACCGAGTCTCCCAGTCATCCGGTCTTGGTGTGTCGAGGAACTCACGAACCTGATCAACGAGGATGTCACTCGCGGAGTGCCTGTCCTGCATCTCCTTTGCGTAGGCGAGCACGGTCTCATCGGTCAGCTCCAGAACCTCGCCCTTTTTCCACAGCTCCTTCGCCTCAGCCCAGAGCTGGTCGACCTCTTCGTCCAACCCGGGTAGCCACCCATGATCTATACCGGGGACATCGACAATCCAGAATCGTCTGGCACCAGTCCTGTCATTCAGGAATTCGGCGTTGTTCGTGGTACCGTAGAACACACACCTGCGTCTATGGTCATCGTTGTGGTGTCCGTATGCCTTGCGAAAGTCATCGGTCTGTTTCGTGATGAAGTTCTTCACGTCCTCTATCTCGGCGCGTTTGAGTGCGGCAAGCTCGGCGATCTCCACTATCCACTTGCCAGCGAGTCTTTCCATCGCTTCCTTGCTGTTGTCCAACCGACCAAGCGAGTCCGTGTGCCAGCCGTGTCCAAGCTTTCTACCGAGGTTAGACTTGCCGATACCCTGCGGTCCGGCGAGCACGAGCATGTGGTCGAACTGTATGCCCGGCACGTAGACCCTTGCTATGGCGGCGCACATCCACTTTCTCGTCACCGCACGGACATAGGGGTTGTCTTCCGCGCCCATGTACCGACACAGTAATGTGTCTACACGTTCCACTCCATCCCATGTCAGTGCATCGAGGTACTCACGAACCGGGTCGAAGGAGTTCTCATCCAGCACGACATTCAGTGCGTCCTGAATCTGGTTTCTTCCAACGAGCTTCCACGTCTTCTCCATGTACAACCGCAGCTGTGAGTCATCTGCGTCCTTCCAGTTATCCCCATTGAGCGGGTCTGACACATCGGGGTGCCAGTCCAACTTCTTACGTATGACTGGTCTGCCTTTGAGTTCATTGAACGCAATACATCCGGCGAGTCTCGGGTCATGCTCAAGGATGAGGGTAGCGTTAGCGATGGTCGGCTCCACCAACCCGGACTTCCGATTGAGTGCAAGCTCAGTCTTCCAGCTGTCGTCTTCCTCGCACGGTGAATCCGCGCGATTATCCTCAGGCTCGGCATCCGACTTCCCGACAATCATGTCGCCAACATTCTCCTCGACCATCTTGCGCTTCACGTCATCCAGTTCAGCAGCCCATTCACACATCGCCTTGTACGATGCGCGCTGGGTTATCTCACCAACCTCGCCGCCGACATCCAGATGACCGTACAGATGTATCCGTACCAAGTCAAAGGCGTTGCACAGTACACCGGATGCAGGGTCAGTGCCGTGGTGGGAGTAGAGGAAGCGTCCGTCTTCGTATACCACTGCGCCGTTAGCCGTACTGCCCTTCACGTAGGTGTAGCGTCCGGGCAACCCCGGCTCGTACACGTCAGAGAGGAACGTGTCGATAGCAGAGATCACATCGTACGTCCGGTTGAAGAGACCGACGATACCCGGCTTGCTCTCCGGTTCGCCTGCCTGCTGTGCCTCCCTCCGCATGATCTCGCCCTCGTCCTTACCACGAGGCCAGAGCGAGCTGTCCTTCCACGCATCGCCCTCACCGTATTCAGCGAGCACCTCATCAGGGTCTACCCAACGCGCGTCGTTGTGCCTCATTACGACCGTAGACACCGCATCCTTACTGCACGAGGGCCAGTACATGAGCCGACTTACCTCATACGTAGTCGGGTCCATCATGTCGATGCCTATCCGTTCCGCCAGCTTACGTGCTATCGGTTCGTACTCGTCCGGTGACACCGCGCGATTAAGCGGAAATACAAACCTCAGTCGGGGCGACTCCGGTGTGTGGCTGTGGGTGGAGTAGCAGAACCACTCAGCCCAGCCCAGCTCCCACATGATCGTATCCAGCACATCCGGCTCGGCGTTGTCAGCGTCGAGTGTGACAAGGCAACGGTCCACAACTGCGCTGTTCTTCCTGCGTCCGCCCTCGATGCGCCCACCAACGAACCCGCCGACGTCCTTCACGTCTCCCTGCTGGTCCTTTTCCATGGCACGGTACTCAGCCATGGTCTCAGACGTGCGTTTGAAATCCTTGAGCCGTTCGACGAGACCTTCCCACGATACCTCACGCTGTACCCAGTGTGTGTCCCGGCGCGACTTGCCTGTTGTGATGATCATATCGCTGTGATCTTCCCCTTTCTGTACGCACGGAACCTGCGAATCAGTGCCGTGGCTTTGTCCTCGTCCATACAGCCGAAGTCCATTAGCCTGTCCACTTCGTCCTCTGCGTCGGAGAAGTACGACCAGAGGGTGTAGAGCTCTGCGTTAGTGTACGCAGTGTACGGTCCTCGTGCGTCTACCTGGTGGTACTTCCGGGGCAGGTGACCCTGCCCCAGGTTGCGCGCCATGTTGGTCTTATACGGAACAGCGAGCATCTCTCCGGTCCAGCCTTCACGAACACGGCTCCGTATGGTCTCCCTCGGTATGCCCGTCATCTCGGCTATCTCGTCGAAGGTGCGCTGTCCCCCACGGAAATCAATCAGCCGTTTCTGTCTCGCCATCCGGCATGTCCTCCAAGCCCAGTGTTGAGACCCGTACGTTGTCCCACAGCACACGTTCGATCGGCGCCTTTAACTGCATGGCCAGCTCACGGATCTGCCTGTGCGCCGCCTTCGAACAGCGCAGGTCGAGGATGTGTACCCACTCCTCGATGGTGGCCGTCACGATCACCTCGGTCTTGAGGGAGTTCGGTAACACCGCGCGAGCAAGCTCTGTCGGGGCCCCGGTCTTGACAAGCTCGAGGTAGGACAGCTCGGTCTGACGCATGGTCATCTCCCACATCTTGTCCATCAGCTCGTTGCGGAACGGAGGACGGATGAAGGACAGCTCGTTGCCGAACTTATCCTTGGAGTAGTTGCAGTAGCGCGTACTCTCCTGTGCGAAGGAGGCAGGTCTGTGGCGCACCAGTTCGTGGCTTACTCCTCTGTCGCATATCCACCGAGTCATGACGTACTGGTGGGTGAAGCGGCTCTCACGGTCGAGCATGTCGGCGTGGATGACCCGGCTCACTGTGCTGTCAAGGTCGGCCATCTTGGGGAACTTCTCCACCGCCTCGGGGAACAGCTCGTGGTACTCGGCAAGCAGGGGACTCAGTGCCTCCGGGTACACCGGCTCGCCGTAGTCGCCGGTGAGGTACAGCCTGTCGATGAACTCACGCCACGCCCTCACGTTGCCTGACACCACGTCGTCACGGTTAGTGAAGCGCAGGTAGCAGGGGAGACCGTCGTTCGTCATGGCCCACTTGACGCAGCTCAGCAGGTCGAAGATGTCGTGATCCATCTGGAGGAGGATGCTTCCGTGCTCCAGCATGGCGCCGTGTCCCGACTTGATCATGCGTCCGACAAACTCAGGCGCGCTGTCCTCGGTCATGTGGTCCTCGCTCTTGTAACACGTGCGGCCTGCCTTCTCGATGCACTTCATCGGGTCGTAGCTTGTGTCGCTGAACAGGATCTGTGCGTACGGTTCTATGATCCTCATATCCACAGACCCTCCACGAACATCCAGATAACTGTGGAAGGATCGGCGCTTGGGCAGTGCTTGACGATATCTTCAAGCCGGTCATTCTCCTTCTTGGTCAAACCATCGGGGGCATAATACCCAACGCATTTCCCCTCCTCAAACACGTACATCAGGCCGGGGTGGGCGGAGGGTGCGTACGTCCTGTCCGGTCCCACGAAGGGGTGCGGCGCCTCTGTGGTGTCGTTAGTCCGCGCGGATTTGTTATTTTCCACGCTGGCAATCAGGCGGTTCAGATACCACCGGGCTTTCTTCAGATCTTCCACGCCGTTCTTGTGCTTCCATCTCCACAGGTACTTGATGGCGTTCCCAGTGCAGATGGCCTCAAGTCCTTCCAGTCCTGCGGTTGCGCTCTCCAGTGCGTCGATGCACTCTACCTTCCCCTGCGTGTAGTGAGAGGGGTGGTTCACTTTGTCCGTTCTTTCGCCCATTTGATGATCTCCTTTCTGTGTGTCCAGCAGTAACCTACAAAGGCGTCCCAGTTCAACTCGAGCTGGTCGTACACGTCTATCTTCCGCTCGGGGTACCCGTCATTCGGAGGCCAGTGCGACAGGACTATCTCCCACTCACACTTCCACCTGTAATAGTACATTACCTCAGAGCGAAGGTCTGCGGAGATGGCGTCCACATCTATCCATCCCTCAGCCTTGTACGTCTTGTCGTATCCTTTCAGCTTCTTCGCCACGTCACTGAGGAAGCCGTGGTGGTCGAACACGTTATGCCATACGATACGGTGTTCGCCGTTCCGCTCTCCCACGTAGACGAGCCACTTGGGTGGGTCGTACTTCTTCGCGCTCATTTGAGAAACTCCTCCTTTCTCTCGCTCCATATCTTCCGCGCCTCGTTCAATGCCCGGCCGTGGATAACGAACACGGCGCGTTCACTGTAGGCGTAAGGTGAGTCCTCAAGCCGGTCTATGATCTGCGGCCACTTCAGTCTCTCGATGTAACGGAGACGAAGGATGACACGGCATGTCATGTCAGGGATCTCGTCTATGAAATCCTCAACAGCTTCCTTGCGCTTCAGCGCCCAGGTGAATCGGTTGACCACGTTGTTCCGTGCGTCTGCGAGAGCGGCAAGGACAGCATCCTTATCCGCACCGCCGCCGCTTGGCATCCCTGTGATCGTAGTCGTCACCTTCCGGGCCTGATCGTCGAGCCGTTGAACCGCGCCGATAAGCCTGTCTGTCTCTGCCAGTGCCTCCCTGTACGACTCGAGGAAGGCGCGGCACTCATCTATCTGTCTCTGCATGTCGTGCGTCCTCGTCCATCTTTGCTCCGCAGTTGGGGCAGAAGTTCCAGTTGCCGTTCTTTTTCTTGCGACATTCAGAGCAAATCATAGTGTGATAGTTCTTGCGGAAATACGGCTGTTCATCTGCCTCTATCCATCGTCCATGCCGTACAGGAGCAACATCAGCGTTGGTCGTTGGCGGCAGCTCTGCAAAATACTGGTTTGTGTGTAGAAGCTCCTGTATTTCCCACAGTGCTCGGTAGCACTCATGCCGCGTTGTGCCTTTCCTTGGAATGGGGTTTAAACCATCCATCCGCACAAGCAGAAGCCTACGCATAATAGCGAAGATTTTCTCAAGCGTTGCTCTATCTCCCATCACTCGTCCTCCTTTCTTTCTGCGAGATATATCTTCAGCGCGTCCAGCAGGTTCTTCTGCGTTGCGCTCTTATGTTCCAGCACCTTTAACACGTTGGTGTCGATGGTGTCAGCACAGGCAAGGTGGTGTATCATCACCGGCTTGTCCTGTCCCATGCGGTTGAGCCGCGCGTTTGCCTGCTGATACAGTTCCAAGCTCCACGGCAGACCGAACCATACGATCACGTGCCCTCCCTGCTGGAGGTTGAGCCCGTGCCCTGCGCTGGCAGGGTGGCACAGGAGCATTGGTATCTTCCCCTCGTTCCATGCCGAGATCGTGTAAGACCCGGACATTTCTACGGCATCGGGGAATTCCATGAGTATCCTGTCCCTGTCGTGTTTGTAGTTGTAGAACACAAGCAGAGGTTCGTCTCCGTATGCCTCGACCAGCTCGTGCAGTGCGTCCAGCTTGGCGTCGTGGATTCGGAATACGACACCGGTGTCGTCATACACGGCGCCGTTTGCCATCTGCAGGAGCTTGTTGCTCAGAACCGCAGCCGTGCCTCCTACCACAGCTGACTCGCTTTCTTCGACGCTCACCACATCCTGACCGAGAAGGGGGAGTACCTTGTCTCTCTGCATCTGGTCATATAGTTTTCGCTCCGATCTGGTCATATGCACGTAGGTGGTGCTGGTCATGACAGGTGGCAGGGTGAGCCAGTCTTCCTTGCTCATGCTCAGGCACACATCACTCAACAGATGGTCGATCATTTCCTTCGCACCTGATTTGAGACGCCACTCGAATACCACGTGACCCTTGTGTGCGCCGGGGTTAAAGTATCTGGTGCGGTACTCACCCAGGGTGCGGCCCAGTCTCTGTCCGCTGTCAATAAGGTACAGCTCCGGCCATAGATCCATGTATCCGTTGGGCGCAGGTGTCCCGGTAAGACCTATCACGAACGGGCTCAGCTTGATGACACGTTTTAGACAGCGCCACCTCTTCGCCTTGGTGGACTTAAACGAAGACAGCTCGTCGATCACCACCATGTCGAAGGGCCAGTGTCCTCCCAGCTCTTCCACCAGCCACTGCACGTTCTCACGGTTGATTATGTAAACGTCAGCCTTTTGCCGTAGAGCCGCGCGCCTTTGTTCTGCAGAGCCGAGGACGGTGCTGATGGTCAGGTCGTGCAGGTGGTCCCACTTCATGTGTTCACGCTGCCACGTGTCCTCGGCTACACGCTTCGGTGCGATGACAAGTGTCTTGGTGATGGCGTAATCGTCTATCAGTTCCTTGATACGGGTGAGAGTGACAACGGTTTTGCCGAGCCCCATGTCCAGAAACAGGGCGCACTTGTCTCGCTCCCGGAGGAAGTTGAGGGCCAGCTTCTGATGAGGCCTCGGTATGAACTGCAAGTCAATCACCCCCTCCGAGCAGGATGATTAGGACTGCGATGTACAGAAGGATTCCTATTGCGAGCCATGTCATATCAATCACTCCTCGTATGCTCCCAGACCCAGTCATCGAAGCAGGTCTGGCACAGCGTCATCCCCTCTATGTCCACGTAGTACTGCTCCCGGTCAGCGATCTCCTCATGGCACACTTCGCAATACAGGTGGGGATCGTCGTATATATCAGGTTCATGCGGCATCGGTGTCCTCCTCTCTAAGTGTCAGGCTTGTCACTTTGTCTTTCCCCCACGGACACGACACCATCTTATACACGAGGCCGAACATGGACATACAGCCGAGCCCGAAGAGAATATTCTTCAGCACCTCATAAACATGCACTCGATAGTTGGCGGCGTACAGGAGCACGAACACCAGCAAAGCGTCTATAAGTATTGACAGCACAACGTTTTTCAGCATATCATTTCTCCTTTCAATCCTTCATGTAGAAGTCGCAGGTGTATCCGTCGCCCCTGAGCGGAAGACCCGGTGCCCAGTCGATCGGTGCGCTCATGATTCCGTTGATCCCATCGAGGGGAGATAGAATCCTGAGTGGGTTATCCCGCGCGGATATGATCACTTCATCATGCACGTGAGCCCGTATGTCATACCCGGCAAGGTCAAGGGCCAGCATCTTGTCACGTAGAATGTCACGAGCTGTGGCCTGTACAAGGTTCTCTGTCAGCTTTCCACCCCACGTCTCTACTCGCTCCCACTTCCGTGTCACCTGATTCAGCCCCATGTAACTCAGGGTCTTGCCGTTGCGTCTGGTGCTCTCCTCGTACCGTGGCTGTATGTAAGCCATGCGCCGTCCGCTTGGAAGCGTCATCCACATGATGTCGTTTTCCCACTGGAACGTCACATCCCTTACGCCGGACTTCTCCGTCGTACACCTGGAAGCGCACAGGTCAGCGGCGCGCTCGAGCTTTCTCCACATAGCGCAGATGTTCGGGCTGGCGTCCCTCCACTTCGCCACGTTCTCACCCATCTCTTCCTCAGTCATGCCCATCTTGTCGGCTCCGAACGCTTTCATAGCTCCGACCCCGCCTCCGTATCCGCAGGCCAGCTCCATGATCTTACCCTTCTGTCTCAGCTCGCCGTTGATACCGTGTTTCACGACCGGGACTTTGAACGCCTGTGACGCTGACTCGCAGTAGATGTCCTTGCCTTCACGGAACGCCTCAAGTCTCCACTCCTCGTTCGCGAACCAGGCAGTGACACGTGCCTCGATAGCGGAGAAGTCACTGACCACGAAGTATTCACCCGGCTCGGGGATGAGAGCGGTACGGATCAGCTCGCTGAGCGGCGCGGATATGCTGTCGTACAGGGCAAGCACCGTGTCGTAATCTCCCCGGCGCACCAGTTCCCGGCACTCGGCAAGATCTGGCATGTGGTTCTGGGGTAGGTTCTGCAACTGCACCAGTCGCCCGGCCCATCTGCCTGTGTGGGTTCCGAAGAACTGGAAGCATCCCCGTACGTGGTCATCCTCTCCCATACTGCGGAGGATGGCGTCGTACTTCTTCACGCTCGACTTAGCCAGTTCTTTCCGCAGTTCGAGGAACTTCTTAGATGCGTCGTTCTGCAGCTTGCTCATCACGTCGGCGATGACCTTCTTGTTCAGGCTGGGTATATCCACGCCCTCCTGATTGAGCAGCCACTCCTTGATCTGCGCCACACTGTTCGGGTTATCCAGTCCAGTCAGCGCGGTTGCGTCTTCCGTGAGTGTTTCCTTGTACCGTGTACCCATAGCCTCTGCGTTCATCACCAACTGCCGGTCAGCTCGTATGCCTCTCTCGTTGATCCGCGCGTCTAAGCACCAGATGCGGTGCTCGATTTCATCAGGAAGCCAGCGTTTCAACTTGTGGTAGATGGTGCGCTCAGCAACCACATCCTGCCTGTTGTATTCGATGAACTGCGCCCACTTCTCAGGCTCGTCCTCCGGTCTGATGCGTGTGCTCGGGTTACTCTTGGTCGGCTTGCGAGGAGTACAGAACAGGCGGATGAGGTCACGACCGGCTTTGTCCTTAGCCGTGTCCTTGGGCAGACCGAGTGCGTCACTGACCTGCCCAAGGGCGAGGGGAAGACCACAACTGGAGGAGAGGATCATTGTGTCGAGCCACTCCTCCGGGGGGCAGTACCGATGGAAGAGGTGCTGGAACGCGTATCTCTCGAACGCTGCGTTGTGCGCTACCTTTACCGTGTCGGGGTCATACAGGGCTTTCTCAAAAACATCAACGACAGCCAAATCAGAAGAGGTTAAATCAATTACCTGCACGTCCTCGTCGTTAAAGGCGTACGCTATGAGCATCACCTCGAAGCTGGGATCGTCCATGTAGCGGAAGGAACCACAGGCTCCGATGTCCACTTCGCTGTACGTCTCGATGTCTACGTGTAACAGTCTCTTCTCCATCAGTACCTCCATCTATCAGCCGAGCATATCGCCCAGCGCAGATGCCTCACTCACACCACCGGACAGCTTGTCTCCGTCCCGGGTCTTTACCACGAAGTTCAGACCGGCGCCGATACCCCTGTTGCCGCTGTTGTCGTAGGGGAAGAAGTTCAGCACTGCCGCACCGTAGCAACCGGAGTAGAAGTCATCCTGATCCAGTGCGTCGAACATCTGTCCGTCCTGTACGACTTTCACCTGCGGCTTCTTGTCGGGGTTGGCCGAGGCGTTGATGAAGTAGCACCCGGCATAGTTGTCATCGTCAGGCCTGTCCTCGTCTCCGTCACGCAGGGGAGACCGGAAGTTGCGAGGGACAGTGCCGCCCCACTGGGAGCTCTTGCCGATGAGCTTCGTGTTCTCGAGCGCCTGGTTGATCATGTCGAGTGCAGCCTTGTTGTCCTTGGGAATCAGGATGGCGCAGGAGTACTTCTCCTGACCGTTGGGGGTACGCTTGGGAGCAAACACGTTGGCATAGGAGAATCTCACCTCACCAACACGAACGCAGGTATCGCTGATCATCTTGTTGTAGTTCATACGCTTTTCCTTTCTTCATCATCGAGTAGATCGTCTATCGCTTCAGCGCTTGACGTGTATTCGGTTCTCGTATCGGACTCAGGTACGAGGGTCAGGTTTCCCTCGCCCTGCACTACGCACGGCCCAAGCAGTGCCCGGAACCCTGCGCGGCCCAGAACTTTCTCCATCTCGGAGCAGCTCTTGAGCTTGGTTTCTGTGTACTGGTCTTCGCCGTACCCGGCACGTGCCAGTATGTTCACGACGTCCTCTTCGTTTCTCCACTGTCGGCCCGGTCGTCTGCCTCGTACCAGCTTGTACCCCGGCCAGTGCTGTCCTCGGATCGCCTGTGTCTGAGCGTAGGCTCGTATGTCTTTGATCCAGTCTTCAGCGACAGGCAGGATCTCGAGGATGCCCGGGATGTCTTCATCCCGTATCGTGTCCGGGGAGTCGAAGCTGTGGCTCAGCGCCGTCATCGCCTGAACCACTCGGGTAACGCAGACAGCCTTGGCCCGGCAGAACCGGCAGTGCTCCCCTGTGTGGAACTCTCCTTCGCCCTTCCATGCGGCTTCGGCAAGCGGTTTGATGGATTCACCCCAGGCAAGCAGGTCATCACGGCTTATCTCTTCCTCGGTCACGCTGTCGAGTCGGGGCTGGATTATAATATTGTGTACCTCGTCGAAGTCGTACAGCGAACCGAATTCGTGGATAGCGCCGAGACCGTACAGCCTCGCCTGTGGGTTCTCGATGGCCGAGACCGGGACGCCCTTGCCGTACTTGAGATCCATCACCACCAGCACGTCGTCCGATACTACGACGGCATCCGACGTGCCGAAGCAGTGAGGAACCCAGTCGCCCATGTCGAGGCGCTGCTCGACTACGAGCCTCGCGTCTTCGCAGAACTTCATGGCGGCGTACCACTTTTCGAGCACGATGTCCACATAGTAGTCGGTGAATCGGTCGATCTCCTTTGGTATGTCGCCGAGGTCTGCCATGCGTTGGTCGAAGTTGAACTGGTTCAGCTCTCCGTTCTCCTTGCGCAGCTTGAGCTCAGCCACGGCATGTGCGAGCGTACCTTCTTCCGCATACACAGAACCTTTGTCGCCGATCTTCTCTTTGACCTTGGACTCCAGCCGTGCCGAAGGGGGACAAGACATCCACCGCTTGGCCGCGGAAGGGGAGAGCAGTGCGTGTACCCCAGGCATCAGCTCTTACCTGTTGCCCGGTCGACCAGTTCCTGATACCGTGACTCAGGCAGGGCAGACAGTCTGTCCACACCCATGTCCTTGAGGATCGCGTTCACGTCGGTACCGTCTACTCTCGCCTTAGCCAGTGCCTGCCTCAGTTCCACCATAGTCATGTGGGGTGTCTCGAGCTCAGGCTCGGCCGTCACGACTTCGAGGGGTACCTCCGTGACCGGATGCTCGTCGGCCAATTCCTCTTCCTCGTCAGCTTCCGAGACGAATACAACTTCGACGGACATGCTGGCGATCAGATGGAAGAGCTGGTCGAGCCGGTCGAGGAGCAGGTCGTATGTCTCGTCCGTCAGCTCTGTGTCAGGCAGAAGAGCTGCCACTCTCTCCGCCTCCGTCTTCAGAAGCTCCATCAATTCCATTCAGCATCACCTCGTTTAACTTTTTCACGTAGAGCTTCATGACCAGTCCGGCCACATCCTTCCACTGGGTGTCGCCCAGCTCCGACAGTACCGCCTTCGACGCCTCATCCTCAGCGGAGATCAGCGCCGACTTCAGCACTGTCGCCGGTTTCTTCGTTGCCGCCATCTTCATCACCTCCTCTCTTTTCTCCTGTACCCCTTAAAAGGGACCATAAGGTCCCTCCCTTTTAAGGGGTACAGGAGAAGGCCCCGGCCTCGAACGCCTCGACAGTCTTTCCTTTTACGCGCCACTTCTTGCCGATACGAAACGCAGGAATCTCGCCCGACCGGAGCTTCATGTACAGCCAATCCTCGCTGCACTGCCACCGATCTATTAGTTCCTGCGGTGTGAACACTCTATCATCCATTCCGATCTCACCTCCTCGCTCTACCGTTACGCTTCGTAACGGTGCGGTGATTAAAATGTCCCGTCGTGCCGGGACGGGAGCTATCGTTGTGATGATTATACCGCACTGTTTACGGCTTGTAAATATCATTTCCTGCAGAAGAAAAAATTTCCTTGACAAAAATGTAACGGCATGTTATCCTGATGACACCCGATGATACCGGGTGAAGGAGGAATCGCACATGACTACAGGCGATCGAATCAAAATCGCGCGGGAGAACCTCGGACTCTCTCAGGAGCAACTGGCAGAACGGCTCGGCTACTCCACCCGTACCACGATCTCCCGGATAGAGTCGGGAAGTAATCAGGTATCCCTGCAGAAGATACTGGAATTCGCTCAGGCGCTCCGCGTCACGCCGCAGTGGCTGGCCGGGTGGGAGGACGAAGATACTATTATAATGAAACAGGATCCGGAAGCACAAGTCGAGAGTTGCATCCAGTTTCTCGACGGGCTGAATATCATGGTGAGTCCTGAGGTAGACCCGGAAAAAATCTACCTGTCCGATGATGACCTCAAGCAAACCTGGTACGTGTACTACGCCCAGTCGGAAACAAGCGCGGTTCTCGAGGACAACGACTTCCGGCAGAGATGCGCCCTTCTCTGTAATGTAGCGAAAGAGTTGTTCAGTGGGGCAAGCATCGACGAAACCTCCGTTTACCTGCATCAGAGTATCCACGCGCTTAACCGCAGAGATCGGGCCGTGTTGAAGGCCGCAGTAGAAGCCATGAGAGAATAAAAAAAGTCCCCCAGCTTTCAATCCGGCGAGGGACTTGGAAGAAGGAGGATTAAATGAAATACGTTACTCGTACGATTACACTTCCAAACGGAAAGCGCAAGTACATCCGCGGGAAGACCGCGAAAGAAGCGGAGGAAAAGGTGAAGCAGGCGCGGTTCGAGGTCGGTCTTGGTATTGATTTGTCAGATGAGACGCGGTTCAAGGACTACGCTGAGTCGTGGTTCAGGCTGACCAAGGAGAACAACGTGTCCCATAACTACGGGAAGGCTGTCCAGAGTGCTCTTGACAACCACATCCTCCCGGTCATAGGCGCGATGAAGCTCCGGGACATCAAGGCCACGCACATCCATCGAGTACTGGCCGGTATGTCTGGGCTTGGTCAGGGGTCACAGGCGAAGACGCTGCAGATCATGCGCGCCGTGTTCAACCTGGCCGTGGACGACGGCCTGATACTCCGGTCTCCTGTTCCCACCACGCTCAAAGCAGGCGGCGAGAAGACCGAGGAAGCTCAGCCCCTCACCACGGAGCAGGAGAAAGAGTTGTTGGAGAAAGCGAAAGACCTTCGTATCTATCCGGCGGTCTTCATCATCCTGCACACCGGATTACGACGCGGTGAGCTGGCCGGTCTCATGTGGTCGGACGTAGACTATGACGCGAATGTCATCCACGTCAACCGTCACGTTGTCTCCGATGAGCACTATCGACCCGAGTTGGTTGACGGAGCGAAGACCGAGGCAGGCGTGAGAGACGTTCCTATGCCGCTTCCCCTCGTCGCGTACTTGAGGAAGCTGCAGAGCGAATCGAAGTCGGTCTACGTTTTCCCCAACAGTAAAGGTGGGGTATATTCACACGCCGCGCTGACTGCCCTGTGCCGTGCCCTCCAGTCCAGACTCGACTTCCCGTTCCACCTGCACCAGCTCAGACACACCTACATCACGCGTCTGTTCGAGTCCGGGCTTGACCTGAAACAGATACAGTATATCGCCGGGCACAAGACAGAGCTGATCACCCTCCGCATCTATACGCATTATCGCAGGGAGTCCCGGTTCGCCGAGACCGTGGCAAAAGTGCAGGCCGCGTTTTAGCTCCGGGACATCGGGAGCCATCGGGAATCATCGTTAAGATTTCCCGAAACAGCACGTTTTGTTGCACCGATGTTGCACTTCTTCCGCGCGGATTACGCAAAAACGTAGGCGCGTCAAGGCTTTGCGGATTATCTTTACAATTCTAAGTATGATATGTGACCCAAAGTGCAACACCAGCAAAAATGTAGATGTATCAATGCTTTGCGGGTTGTCAGAATTTACCAGTTGACGCTTACAACACGGCTAAACCCGATGGTTCCTGACCACACACGTTGCACTCACGTTGCAAAATCGCTGTTGCATTTCCTTCCCTCGCCGGATAAAAGATAAATCCCCCAGTAGCTTAGCTACTGGGGGATTCGTCGTTTAGTAGGTGTATCCGCGCGAGTTGAGGAAGTCTTTCACCAAGCCGGAGTAGTAGGCGTTGATCGCCTTTTCCAGCTCGGTCTCCTCTGTTACTCGTGGGATGCGCTCCATGTTTTCCGCTGCCCACTGGAGGAACAGCTTTTTTGTGATCTTGGTGCACTCACTTCGTGCGGCCGCGAGGTACATGGCCTGATGTTCGTCGTCCAACTGCCAGAAGTCCGGGCCGTCGATCAGCATCTGGAACACGTTGTTGTACACATTATCCCTCAGCCTCTTGTACTCTGCCTTGGCCTCTTCGTTGTCCGTCAGAACATATCCGTACTGTTTGTCGTTGGGATCCACATAGCTCCCGGGCACATAGGTTGGCGGTGAGAACGAGTACTCATCAGAGTAATTGTACAGCCGCAGAACTGTGTCGGACACAGCCTTGTTCAGCCTGCTCTCACCGATGATGCGCTGGTACATATACTTGGCCTCGCGCTCCTCTTCTTCATGCTCGGATACTGTGCTTTGCCTCGATGTGTAGCCGTGCGCGGTAAGGTAGTCGGCCATGTCCTGCTTCGCTGCGGCGATTGCCGAGTCTTTTGCTTTGCTCAGTAGGATCGCCTGTGTGACTTCATCCGCGCCTTTATACTCCGAGTTGGTCATGGTGAGGCCAACCGCCTGGCTGTACTCCTGCTGGCAATACTGCACATATAGGTCCTTCATCGCCTCGGTTTCCTCGTCGGTCTTTCCCTTGAGGTCGTACCGGTAACCCTTCTTGTCCGGGTCCGTGATATACGACACACGAGAGAAGTTCGGCGCGAAGTCATAGTCATCGGCATAATCATTCAGCCGTCTGGCCTCGACCATGATAGTCTGGCCGTAGTCTCTGTACTGCATGTACAGCTGCGGGTCTTTGATTTCTCCATCCATGCACTGACGGTAGAAGTTAAGCGCGTCTTCCATCATGCTGTTACGCAGCTGGTACAGCGCGTCCTTCTCCGGCCCGTCGGGAAGCTCGCGGATCTGCGCTACAATCTTACTGATCTGCTTTTGCAGACCGTTGTTGTTGGTAAGCGCTTTCTGGATTTTATCTTCGATTGTTCCCTCGCTGGACCCGCCATGAGAGCCCTGGTCCTGCACAGTGGTGCTCAGGTCCGACAGCATCTCATAGTATCGGGATGTGATTGTGTTGCTGCGCCAGGAGTCCGTTACCCAGGTGTCCACGAGCGTGTCTTTGATTACGGCCATAGTTGAGTCTTTGAAAGTATACGCCGGGTCTCCGCTCTCGTCTTTCGAGATCAAGCCGTAGGGCCAGAACAGGGGAATCGCTTGGCTCCAGAAGTCACCGAAGAAGTTTTCGATGAGGTAATCCATCTGCGCAGGGGACAGCTCGATCTCCAAACCGATCGCGTCGCCGAGCTTATATAGTCCTTGCGCGGTGTAATAGCTGAGGACGGATGTGTCCTTGTCGTACTGAAGGTGCTTAGACAAGTTTTCCATGTCGCGAGGCACGATAGCGCTGCCTTTGAAGTCCTCATTTTTTGCGAGGTTCAGCTTCTGACTCAGGACAAGCGCGTCGTTAATCCCAGGAGGCATCACGTTCGGCGCGAAGGCGGTCTTCCAGTACCTTTGAATATCCATAGCACTCAGAACGCCATCCTCGTCGTCCCACACACCGCGCAGAAGGTCCTGCGCCGGGACGCCAAGAAGAACGCCCCAGTCACGGCTGAACGGGATTCTTACCCAGTTACGCCCTTCCTTGTCTATAGGGAAGACAAGGGAAGATGCTCTCACGTATTCGCTGAGCTTCTCGTACTCGTCCCAACGGCCCATGGCTTTGATGACCGCCGCCGCTATGATTCTCGGGAGAATGGCTATGGCGCCTACCTGTCCAAGCCGTTTGAGCTTAGACTTAACATCCGGTTGATCAGTTACCGTCCGGAAGGTCTTGCTGAGGCCCTGCATGTTGGCGTTGAAATACCGGACAAAAGCGTTGCCAAACATACCAGCCGCGCCATACCGACCGAAGTCTACCGTTACCTCCGCGGATCTCTGGATGCCGAGTTTCTTTTTCGTGAGCTGGTCGACAAGGGCCGTCTTCTTGTTGTGGTTGTCAATCGTAGCAAGGTACTCTGCGAATCGGGTCATAGACTCGGTAAACTCACCCACTGTAGCGAGAGGATTTACGACAAGGTTCTGCCACGGATGTTTGTACCACGGGTCGCCGTCGACGGCCTGTTGGAACGTTCTCTTCCTCGACCGTTTGTCCGTGACTTTACGTTCGAGTATGGACTGCACGAGAGTACTTTGCTTGCCGCCCATGTTCACGAAGTCCTGCCAGTTCTCACTATTAGTGATCATCTGTCGCCAGGACTGAGTAAAATAGTTTTTCAGGAATAAACCGACACCATTCTCCGTGTACATCACCGCGGACCAGAGGTCACGGATCGGGTTGCGGATTGCAAATGTCGGGCTGATCGCTGTGATAAAGTTTTTGGATGCGTTGTTAAGTTTCCGTCCAAGGGTCATAGCGTCCCGTACAATAGAGGACCAACCTGCGTCGCTGTTCTTGTCCAGAAGGATGTCAAGACCCTGGTAGATTTGCTGGTTGACCTGGGTACGCACACGCTGTCCGTTCATCCAGGAGTTCACATAATACTTTCCGGAGTCCTTGCCGAGCAAGTCGTCCTCAGTCTCTTCGAACATCTGGGCGTAGGCTTTCTTGTTTACCTTCGCAGTGTACGCGGCATCCCAGGACAGCTCGCCGTTGAAGATCTCGTGGTTGCGGTCCATCATTGCCTCGGAATTGATCATCCGGGTGAGGTCTGTCCACAGCTTGAGCTTCGTGATGCGTACGATCTCGTCGGCTATCTGGTCAGCCAAAGGACGGACCGTGCGCAGGGAGCCGGTTGCCGCATGGGTCACCGTACCGGCAGACACAGACCCATGGACAGCAGAGATCCCGCCGCCGCTTCCGCCGCCGAGCACTCGCTCCTTCGGTACTGTGTACTCCGCTCTCTCCAAGGCGTTGCGCAGCTGGATAAACTTGATTGCTGCCTCGTCGCCTTTCTTAGCCGCGTTGAACGCCTTAGCCATCACAACGTCGGTATGCGGTCCTTTATATTCTGGGTGCTGGATTACGAAGGCGTCCAGAGCTTCTCGAGCCTCGTCTACTTCAGTCCTGTCCGCTCGGTTTGTCGGGACGTAGTGCGGGTAGATCTCGTGCATCAGTTCGTATCTGTGCTCGGTAAGAGAGTCACCGAGCGCCCAGTTCCGGTAGAACAGGTCATACCAGAGATAGAACTCTTTGCACCGTTCGACTACCCAGGGGTTCTCGCTGATGATTTCACGCAGCTGCCTCTGAGCTTCGGCCACAGACATCGGCTCCAACGGGTTTTCAATGTCCCCCGCCAGCACAGGCTTCTCTTTGCTGTCGAGGGCGTCGTTCATCATGCTGACTGCTTCCGCGAATTCAGACACGATTGTGTCGCCCTTTGCCGCCATAGTCTTGATCTGTTCGTCCGTCAGGTCGGCGAGCCACGGTTGCTGCACGAGCATGGTAGCCACGCGCTGTTGCAGTCTCTTCGGCGCGTTCATACGGTCGATGTGGTGCATTAGCAGCATGACGTACTCTTTGGTTTTCTGCCGTTCTGCGTTGTACTTTTTCTTCTTCGGGTTGTCGGGGTCGATGTCGTATTCGAGGAATATGTCCGCAAAAGAGTCACCGACAAGGTTGAACTCGTTGTCTACAAGACCCGTGTCAAGGATAGCGGACGCAACCGACGTGGAGTTCCGCGCCATCTTCAGCTCTTCCTTGAACGTGATGGTGCTGGTCTGTTTCCTTGCCGCTTTGTCAAGGGCGTGTGCCGCGTTGAACCAGGTCTGTCTGATTTTGTCCCACGTACTGCTGGCGACCGTGGACAGGTCTTGCTTTTCATAGTCTACGCGGTCTGTGGCGCTGATGGACTTCGGCGGGAGGATACCGCGTTTAGCTCTTAGATCTTGATTCTCCGCGATAAGATCGTTTACATCTACGGCGGTTTCGTCATCTTTTCTTGTGAGAACCGGCGTACCGTCTTCATGCCACTTGTCAATTCCGGCCGGTCGCAGATAATCCGGTAGCGCGTCATACGCCTTCTTCACCCAGGAACGCATATCCAGCACCCGGCTTATACCGTTAGCTGTGATATTCCCGGAGCTGGCGTTTCTCCACTCGTCGTCGCGCGCTTCGTCGAAGGTCTTGTCAAAGTGATCAGTGAAACTTTCTTCTTTGTCTCCGTGCTGGACCAGATGCTCAATAGCCTTCATCCTCGGGTCGTCGGGGCGTATGAACAGTTTAGTCTGGTCGGGCGGCGTGTCGCGTACTTCACCGGTGTCCTTGTTAATGTACTGGAATACGGGGTTTCCGCGCTCGTCCGTAGCTCCGGTGTCGAACTCGTACCAGTCCGCGTTGTACTCGCGGTAGCCCAGGTCGTCCATGCTCTGCATGTCTTCACCGGGGCTGAAGCTCTCTTCGTCGCCCATGCCGTAGTCGTAAATTATTTTTCCGTCCGGTCTGCCGTACATATCGGCAGACATGCCGAGGGCGCCTTTGTTATTGATGTTGCGGTACTGCCCGACAAGATGCGGGTCCGGCTCATCGATACCTTCCACGGCAGACTCTATTGCGAACTCTGCCACATCCTCTGCAGACAGGCCGTTCTCAATGAGGTAGGTCTGCATCTGGGCATCCTGTAGGAGCTCGTTAGCAAGACTTGCCTGCTGTGTCAGTTCAACGATCTGTTCGTCCAGGTACCGAAGCTCTGTTTTAAGAGCGGTAAAAGTGCCTGGGTATTTTGCCTGATCCTGAGTCGCGCCAATCGCGCCAGTGATTTCCCTGGCCTCCCGCATGAGCTCCGTGTATGTGTCGCCCAGCTGCTCTGCTTTTTCGTGAATGCTCGCGTTTGAACTGATCTGGCTGAGTATGTCGCTTATGGACTGCTCAATCTCGGCTACTCTTTTTTCAGATACGTAGCTTACCTCGCCGGTAACCGGGTCCCTCGCAAACGGGTCCGCTTCGGATTCGAGGAACGCCTGTGCCGCCTGTTCGCTGTCCGTTCCAACGAAGATTCCGCTCTCGATGAACGCGCGGATGATGCTCCGCAGACTGTTCAGCCGGTTCTGAATCTCCATCGCGACCGTTTTGCGGCGGTTGGACAGCTCCTGTAGCTGCTGGTTTTTCGTTGTGCCGGTCTCCGGATCAGGCTCGGAGTAGAAGCTCGAATGGAGCAGGGCGCTCTCTGTTTGTGCGTCCACACCGGGGATGCGGTTCTCGTACCTGGCGCGGCGTTCTGCAGCCTCGGCCTGGTCAGCGACGGAAGGACGGTTGGCACGATCCCAGCTTAGCGCTCCCTCTCCGGTCTCTGCATCGTACACCTGACGCTTATGAGTAAAGGAGTCGATCGTCAGGTCTGTCAGCTTCTGCGCGTCCAGCAGCACTTGACCAGATGTAATCGGGGCCCCGCCGGACTTTCGCTGCGCGTTCAGCATGGCCTGTTTCGCGGCGGCTGGAGTGATACAGCCCAGAGCGACGCCCCGGGCAAGCGTATCATAGATGTCGTTCCATGCCGGGTCCTGCGGCCGAACCGGGTCAGAGTAGTCGTTGAGGAGCCGGGCAAGTCTGGACTCGATCTTGTTGTGCAGGTCTTCTGCCTTGGCCTTGCTCAGAGCAAACTCAACCGCGGCCTTCATCAGCCGGGTGTCATTGGCGTAATCTCCCATAGCCTGCCGTACATAGTCCTGCAGATGCTCGTAGAAGTTACGGCTGTTATTTTTGGTCTTGGCGATTTTCTCTGCGTCCGCTTTGATGTCGGCTTCGATCAGGTCGATCAGGCCGACTATGTTGTTCTTCTTTGTGTTGCGCAGGGTGAGCTCGGCCATACGTGCCTTGTTCACCGCGTCGTTGTATAGGTGGTATGTGTTCAACACAAACGGTGATTTCCACAGTTTGATGAACCCGTCCAATATTGCGCGCATGTTGTTGATCGGTGGCAGTTGCGTGGGTGCTCCGCCCCGGTTCAGCGCTACGATACTGCGCGCGTTGCCGAGGGATTCAATGGCGTCTCCGGCGGCGAACACGTCCTCGTTGGTATCGAAAGAAGAGGAACCCCAGCGGAGTCTGCCTGTTGTCGTGTTGCCGTTCTTATCGTGCTCGGCCAGGTCACCTTCCTCGAACTCGCCGGTCTTGTACTTTTCCCGGATGTCCTGCGCCTCGGCCTCTGCGTCTCTATCCTCGCCGGTGACTACACGGTCCGCTTCCTGTCCGGCCTTCGCAGCTGCGGCTCTGGCAGCATCCTCTTCGATGAACTCGGAACGGAGCTGCATGAGAATCTGACCGAGGTAGTTCTCTCCGTCGTACTCTCCGCGAGTACCCTCTTCTACCACGCCCCAAAACCGGTCGTTGTGCCTGTTCAGGTGCAGCAGGTCCCGGTGCTCAGTCTTGACGAGGTCGGCGCGGAGGTAGGGGTTCTGCTCGAACTTGGCCTTCTGGATGTCAAACATCACAGATAGCTTAACGTTCTCCCAATCAGGGCGAAGTTCAAGGGCCGCTCCCATCCTCTTGGCTTCTTCCGGGGTGACGCCGATGTACTTTCCTCGGCTGTCGCGCTTGTCTGCGAACTGCTTGCGAAGCTCCGGGTCCAGAGTCTTCTGTGCCTGGTATGCCGCCTCCGCGCTGTGGTATTTCAGCCCATCAAATTCGAATGGATAGGATGTGAAGGTACTCAGGTAGCCGTACTTCTTTCCGGTGAATCCGTACACGGGCGTCTTCCAGTTCTCGATGCCCTGAAGCCTGGCCCACTCCTGCGCGGATACGGTTTTGCCGTTGACGATGTAGGTGATCTTGTTTCTGTTTTTCTCTTCCTGCTCCAGAACGCGATCGGCCGTATTCGTCAGGTAGGCATACATTTCCCGGATTTCGTTTTTAAGCTCTTCTTTGCGCGCTTCAGATATAGTGTTGTCTCGTACGAGTTCGTTCGCGACAGTGCGTATTTCCTTTTGCAGCTTGAGGATATAGAACGAGCCCTGCCTGCCATGGCTCTGTTTGGTATAGTTGAACCAATCCCGGATCTGAGCGATCCGTTCGATCGTGCCGAGCTCTTTCGACTCGACGACGCCGATAACTTTAGCCCAACGATTCGCAAACAGCGCCCGTAGTGTGGCGACAGTCGTGTCTATACCTTTGCGCAACTTCTGCGCGGCCTCGGTGTCCAGAGGCAGTTCGGCCAGCTCGCTATTGATGGACGCGAGATTGCGATACGCGGTAAGTATGGTCTGCGCGTCAGGGGATCCGGTTCCGAGCAGGATATACATTTGGTCGAGCCGGTCGTTAATCGCGCGGAGTTTGGCTTCAACGGCGTCCGCGGCTTCATTCTTACGCAGCCCGGTCTCCGCTTCCTTCGCCTGCACGGCCAGAAGGGTAAGCCCGGCGATCTCGTCTGCGACGCGATCCTGTTCCTGCTCCAGCAGGTCGATTTGCTGGAGGATTGGTTCCATTCGATCTGCCGTGGCCTCATCAAAAACGAGCTGCCCTTCTTCGGTCAGCTCGTAGTACTCGTCGTTCAGGTCCAGCAGCTCTTCGGCTTCTTTCTTCGTAAGGCGATTCTTGTTTTGCAGCTCGTTGATACGCTCTTCGATTTCTTCAATGCGTTCCGAAGCCGCGGCATCAGACAATTCAGCGAGCTGGTTTTCAAGGGATCGTATGCGCTGGCTTAGCTCAATCGCGCGGTTATACCGTTCCGCCCGGGCCGCTTCAATGGACTCCAGCGTAGGTACAGCTCCCTTGATAACATGGGCCGCTTTGTCCTTCAGCTCCTGCACACGGGCGTCGTACTCCGCGCGCTGCTGCTTGTGGCGTTCCTGCGCGGATATCTCTGCCGCCTGCTGTTTACCGGAGATAAGACGCTGAATGAACTGCGGCAGTGATACGCTTTTCTTCCTCCCATCTGTGACGGTAACTTCTACTTTCTCTGTCGGTTCCGCCTGAGACGAAAGATTCTCCGCAGTCTCAACAGTTGCTTCGGTCTCTACCCGAAGCGCCTTGCCGCGCTTGGACAGGGCCTCGGTGACGGTTTTGAGAGTCTGCGCGCCGACACCGGGGAGATCGGTAAGGCCGCTCTCAGTCATCCCCAGCAGGTCGCCGATAGTGTTAATCCCTGCTTTATTCAGGGTATTGCGGACCCTGGTGGGCAGGTCGAGGTTTTCCAGCGGCTGGTCTTCCAGCGGTTCTACGGCGTTAGTGGGGGCGGACTTTACGATGGGCTTAGACAGAAGACTGAGAACCTGCTCGGCTTCTTTGACAGTCTGCTTGGCCTGCTCGGCCAGAGACTTGCGCTGCTCTTCTTCTGCTTTCTGCGCCTGCGCGAGGATATCTGCGCCGGGAAGTTTGGCTGCTTCCTTCTCCCGTTCTGTCCTGGTTGTGACCCGGGCCGGTTCTACCTGAGCGTTCTTTACCTCGGTCTGGGTATTGGTGAAGAACTGGCTGATCTTGTTCGCGTTCTGCGCGCGCACAGCAGGGTCTTCACTCTTGTAATAGTCTTCCGCCGGCGGGAACATCTCGCGCATCTCGGCCAGCGTATTGTAATACCCGTCTACATCAAACTTGGGAACGAAGCGCCGGATAGCGTTGATTACGTACGTGTGCAGAGGATACAGGTAATCCTCGTCTATTGCGCCGAATACATCGCCCAGCACTTCCTCATACTCGTCATCACCGGCCAAGCGATACGGATCGTACCGATCCTGCGCGGCGGCGTTGATCAGAAGAGACTCATAGTTGGCGTTTTCTTTCGGCAGCGTCTTGGTGAGGTGGGTTAGAATAGCGCTGTCCGTCTCCTTCACCAGCGCGTGGAAAAGCTCATGCAGCCCGAAGCTGATGTGGTTGACGGAGTACTTATCCGCACTTAGCGCGTCAAGTGGCATGACCAGGGACTGCATTCTTGGCTCGAAGAAAGCACCGGCGTGGCCCCCATCTTTCAAGGGGAAGCCGTACTGATCGCCTGTCAGTACCCAATGGATTTCCTTTACCCCGAACAGCGGCGCGATTTTCTCCAAAACAGAAGCGACCCGATGTCTCGCGATTCCTTCGGGAGACGTCTGGTCGCCGTGTATGTTCTCTATTTCGAGGATGTAATCCCCGTTGTCTGTTAGGTCGGCTCTTCGGGTGTAGTCTCGGATGCTGTGTCGTGTTCCTTGAGGAAGTCTTCGTTCTCCTTCGATAGCGGCTTCCCTTGCTTCTTCAGTTCTTTCAGGAGCAGGACCCGTTCCTTCGTTGAGTACCGATACATCTTCTTGCCCCTCCTCTGTAGGCGTCACTTCCGCAGGCGCGGGCTCCTCAACCGGAGCAGGTGTTGCTTCCTCTTCAACCGGCGCGGACTGTTCAGCGGCTCTCTTTTGCGCTGCTTCCGCGAGAGCTCTGGCCTCGGCCAGTCCCTGACGGCGGCCTTCCTCTTTGGCCGCGTCGATGCGCTCCTGCTGCTTGCGCAGCTCTTCGGCGCGCTTTTGGGCTGCCTCGTGCTCTTTCTCACGAGCCTTCGACTCTTCGATCTTCCGGTTGATTTCCTCTTTTTCGGCCTGTTCGGCTTTGCCTCCGCGGGTCTTGTATTCAGCAAGGTCCCCGGAAGTAGCTTCCAGTATAGCATCAACGCCGGACTTTTTCAAGCCCAAATCGTTGCGGAGATAATTCTTGTACGCAATAGCCAGATCGGACTGCTGTTCTTTGGTGAGTACGTTGCTGCCGCTGTAGTCCTTCCACAGCTTCATTCTGGGATCCCCGGAGTGTTTAAGACCTTCACGACCCTGGAACTGGCTCGCGTACTCCTGCAGGAATTCGCGGCGGTCCATGATCGCGTTGATGTCCATCCCGTAGATAGACGCGACTCTACCGAACGCCTGAACTTTATCCAGGCCGGTCACGTCAATAGGTTTGTCCGTCGGGTCGTTGCGAACAGCGTTCTCATACCGTGCCTTCAGTTCCTCGCGGGTAAGCCTCTTGCTTCCGTCCTTCTCAGGGACTATGGACGGGGTGGTGCTCTTTACCTGCTCGGCGGTTTCGGAGAGCGTTTCCTGATTGCGGCGTACCTGATTGACTGCGTCGACGATACCCCGAACATAGAACTTCTTCAGATCGGTGTCGTCTATTCTAAGCTCCTCGGCAGGAACCCCGGTGTGCTCGGACAATACCTGGCGTACGACCTCGCTGTCCAGACGAAGACCCTTCAGCTCTTTCTCGTCAGGCATCTGGCCTTCGAGGATTTTGTCGATGATTGCGCCCTGGGCCATCGCTTCTTCGCTGTTGATCCCGGACTCAACCAACGCCTGCTGTATGGGGGTGAGAACGGTCAGGCTCGAATTCGTATCCTGGATACGATGATATGCGTCACCGGCACTTACCGGGCCGCGCATAGCGTTTCTCTCATCCCGAAGATTCTGGATAAGATTCTCCGCGCCCTGCTGGATGTCCGCCGCGTACAGCGCACCGGCATAGTCATATACATCCGCCTTGGTGGTGGCCGTCGTCCAGTCCAACCGGGCCGGGCGGAACTCCGCCGGGATCGTCATAGCGGCCGTGTTCAGCCGATCAACGGTCTTGCGCAGGCCAACGGAATCAATAAGGCTACCCAGGCTCTGCGCTCCGCCGAGAGCAGCGGACACAACCGCGCCGCCTACGAACTCACCGAGCGCTCCATAGACGGAGAGCACTGCGTCTGCGTGGCCGAATTCGTCGAGGCCAATCCACGGATTGTCTGCCTGCGTTACGATGTTCTGCAGCGCGCGCTCGACGATGCCCTGATAGACTTCCTCCATACCTTCCTCGCCCATGCTCTTGACGAGCTGTTTGAGGACGCCCTGCACGGAGATCTTCTCGTTCATCTCACGTAAATGGCGCGGAAGAGCTTCAGGACCGCCGCCCACTTCGATTGCGGCGTTGATCATACCATTCAGCAAAGCGTAGGTAGACTTCTGCCAGTCGGCGATATCCGTGTCACGCACGTCCATATAACTGGCGCCGGTCGTGCGCAGAAATGTATCCCAGAACATGGGATTGGTGGCGAAGGTAGCCGCCGCGGAGGCAGCGCTGTTCACGATGCCTGCTGCTTTGGATGTGCCCTTCAGCAGCTTTACAGTCTTAGCTGCGCCGGATAGCGAAGTACCGGCCGTAGCAGAGGCCATCAGTGCGGCAGGGATCGCCTGGATCGTGGCGATGCCCATCTGCGTCGCCCACTTCTCAAAGGGAGACAGGTCGGCAGTGGCTCTCTCGTAGTGCTGTTGAGCCTGCTGTGCAAGCGCATCCAGTTTGTCCGCCTGCTTAAAGACCCAGGCATGTTCGCTGTCGTCGTCTTTACCGTAATGCCAGTCCTCTATGAGGTGCAGCACGTCTGCGTAGTCGGCCAGCATGTCATCCGTAGCATACTCGAACATGGAGTCGAGCAGCTCGCCGCGATAGCGCACCGTACCACCGAGAAGTTCGGCCTGCTTCTGCAGCTTCTCAAAATTAACTTTGGTTCTGTAGGCTTCCTCAGCCGTCGGGTTTCTCGCGAACAGCGCCTGAAGCTCAGCCTCGTCGCCCTCAGCGTGTTCTATCGCCTGCCACAGACCGCCCTGCTGGTAATCCATGAAGTCCTTATACGCGCCGCTCAGGTTACTGGCTTCGCTCTTGATCTCGTCCAGAAGCTCGTCAGCTATGTCCTTGTACTGGGTAGAACTGAGAAGGAGGTTGCCGTATCCGCTGGTAAGCAGATCAAGCAGCTCGTCGGAGAAGGAAGTCGTTCCATACTCCGGCATCGTATACTCCGGCAGCTCCTTGAGCTGCTGTCTGATCCCGTCGGCTTCCTTGAGCATGGCGTCGAGTGTCTGGCTCCGGCGTCCGCCTGCCGTGTGCTTGGCGATCTCTCCCTGCAGGTCCTTCAGCCGGGTCTCCAGTTCCTCCCGGGTCTGACCATTGGACCAGGTGCCCTCTTTCTGCCGCGCTTCCTTGAACTGGGTATAGACGCTCTCAAGGTCCTTGCCGCTGTTGATCCACTCATCCCGGCTCTTGAGATTCTTGGCGTCGCTGAGCCACTCGTTCAGATAGTCGTAGTAATCCGCAAGGCTCTGGTACTTCTCGATCTCGGCTTTCACTTCGTCGGAAATGTCGGCTCTGCGCTCAACGGTTCCGGGCTTTACGCCGCCGTAAATCTGCTCGGGGTTGAGAGGCTGAGCAGCCATGAGCTCGAGGAAAGTTGGCTTCTCACCGATAACCTTCTTCGACACTGGGGTAAGCTCGGCCGCTCTTGCCTTCGCAAGATCCGCGATATGCTTCGCATCAGCAGCTGTGGCCGTGGAAAGATCGCCGCTGAGAATAGTAGCGTAGTTGCCGTACTTTTCCAGGACGCCCGGAATCGTGCGGTTGTACTGGTCTACCGCGCTTTTGAAGTTGGCTATATTCTCTTCGTCTCGGAAAAGAAGAGCAGCGTTACGCGCGTCGCGTAGCGCCTTGTCCGCCGACTCCCGGTAGGACTTGAGATCGTCGTAGAGCGTGTACGGGTCGTCGAAGGTAGGGATGTTGGACAGCGTAGCCGCCGCCCGATTCGCGTTCTGCCGGATCAGCTCGTCTGCAAGACCGGGCGTAGCCTGCTTCGTGGCGGTACCACCCAACCGGCTAACGGCTTTCTGGTAGTCCGTTTGCGGCATTTGCGGCATTTGGGTTTGCTGTGCCTGCGTTTGCACAGGCTGATTCTGTGCTGTCGTCTGCGCGCGGGCATTAGGCTTTATAACCGTCGATAGCCTCTTTACAGCTTCATCTTTTGTAAGCGCCATACTTGTGCTTCCTCTCAGTTCCAGTCTCCGTACTCAGATCCGTAGGAGAAATACTGGTATTTCAGGGCCTCATACTCTTCCGGCGTTATACTACCGCCGGACAGTTCTTTGTCAAGATACCCACCTTTTTCAATGGGGTTCACGCCGTGGGTACCAAGCCGAAGCATCTCGTCAAAAATATTTGTTGCGTCGCCCGAACCCTTCTCTGCGTTCGGATCAGGGATCGCTCCATCACCGAGATTACCGAGGTTTGTCTGACTGTTGTTCGATGATCCAGAGCCGCCACCGCCGCTCTTCTTGTTCGCGGCAGATACGAGTCCGGCGTAAGTGGCGAGGGTGTCCGCGTCTGCTCCGTACACCTTTTCCAGCGCCTTCTTCTGCGAGCTGGACAGATTCTTCGGCGCCATGCCTGCCTGCAGCATGGACATGGCGAGCTCTGCGGCGTTCTTCTCCTGCGCGGACGGCGCGTTGTTCGCCATCTGAACGAGGGTCTTCGGGTCCATGCCGTACACGTCAGCCAGCGCTTTGAGCTGGGAATCGCTGAGCTGATCGGGGGAAATGCCTGCCTCGATCAGATCCATAGCTGTAGATGCCAGCTGCGCGTTCTGGGTCTTAGCGTTGTCGTCTGCGATCTGCTGAGCAAAAGCGGCGACTGCTGTCGGGTTCATACCGTACTGCGCGCCAAGCGCGGCGAGCTGATCGTCGCTCAGCTGGTCGGGAGACACGCCGGACTGCAGGAGGCTCATGGTCATGTTGGCCAGCGCCTGCTCGGTCTGCTGCTGCGCGGCGTAGGTCTGCGTACCATCAGAGAACCGTCCGGTCAGTTCGGCCAAGGACAGGTCAAGGCCAGCGATGTACTCAGACCGCTTGGCATTGAACTCATGCTCCCACTCGGCAATGGCTGTGTTCGTCTGGTCCACCGTAAGGTTGTGGCTGGCAGCGTACTGCTCGATGTTGCTGAGCTCGCTGAGGTACTGCTGTGTCAGGCTGAGCAGTGCGTCGGCCTTCTGGAACTCACCCTGCGCCCGGAGGTCTGCGATCTGCCGGGACGTGTCGGTCGTGAGCTTGGTCTGCGCCTGCTGTACCGACAGCCTGTTCTGCGCCGCCGTATTCTGGATGCTGTTGTACTGCGCCTGACCGATACCCCCGCGATCTCCGCGCATCTCTGCGTACAGGGCAGAGTTGTCCAGCGCGTTCATCTCGTCTGCGGAGATGGCGTTCATCTGGGTCTGGAACTGGCCCTGCGCGTCCTGCAGAGTACGGTTCAGGTCTTCCGCGCTTCGCTTGGTGGCGTAGTCCACCTGCTGATTCGCCTGCTGTGTCGCTGCAGCGATACGCTGGTCAAGCAGATCAATGAGTCTCTGGGGGTCGTAGTAGTTGATCCGGTCGATCTGCGCCTTCTCGTAATCCCCGACCAGCGAATCCAGAAGCGCCTGCCTCTGCGCCGCGATCTCCTCCGGGGTCTGCCCCGGCTGATTCATCCGTTCGCTGAGGGCAGCTACGAGGTTGTCATAATCCGGGTTTCCAGCGCCGGTTCCCGTCGCAGGATTCGCCGGGTTCATCCGATCGTTGAGTGCGTTGATAAGGTCCTGCACAGGGTCGGATGCCGGAGTCGCACCGCCGCCAGGAGAGGCAGGGGTACCGCCTCCACCGGAAGAGGTGGGAGTAGTTCCGCCGGAACTGGGAGTTGTAACAGGATTCCCGGTGTCCGTCGCGGGTGTTGCTCTGTTCGGGTTGGCCTGATTTTTCGGATCGACATACTCCGTAGGCCGCGCGTTGGCTGCGAATCTGGAAGCGTCCGGGGTCTTTACGCCGCTGCTATACAGGGTATCCGGAAGCGGCAGACGATCAGTCACGTCCAGCGTAGACGCTTGATCGAAAGACGGTCCATACGGCGCGAGAGCGTCTCGAAGGCCTCTCGCGGCCTGTGCGTCCGCGATTGCCTGTGACTGTTGAGCCTTCGTATCCTGGAGCCTCGGGTCGTGCCACGCCCCTGCCGCGCTGTCCTGCCCGACGGCAAACTCCTGGTTATTTACAGGATTTGTCTGAACCTGTGAAGCCATATCTCATCTTCTCCTTACTTGTACTGGTCCCAGCCAGAACCGTTGCCGATGTAAGCGATGTACCGGTCAAAGCTGCTTCCATTCCCTATGTAAATCTCGTATTGGTCAAAGCCGCTTCCATTTCCAATCTCTACGAGACCGAGTATCTTCCACACCGCGTACAGAGTGACGTTTCCACTCGGTGTATAGCTCGATCCGGGCAGATAGGTAGCTGTCGTCGCGCTGCTGCTCGTACTGAAGCCAAGAAGTTCATACCCGGGCCTCGTACACTGCGCGGCTGTAGGGAGCGTGACAGCGGTATACCCGCTCGTGCTTGAGTCAAACTGTGAGTACACAGTTTCGGAAGCAGTAACTCTGGAGCTTGTCGTGCGCTTCGTGCCCCCGGTCTTTGCCGTGTACCAGCCTTTGAACGTGTACGTTGTGGTCGAAGTCGACGTCCGGCTGGATATCGTTGAGGAACCGCCGTTTGCGTTGATCGTTACCGTTCTGGTTGATGTGGTACTGTTCTTTACAGGGGTCCCAGTCGGTAGAGTGTAAGACGTGCCGTACGCCGCAACTGTAGATGACCCCCATATCGCATACATCGTGGCGGATGCGTTAGCTGTGTATGTTCCCTGTGAATTATAGTTTGTCCCAGTCCCGTCGCTCTTCGTATTCCACTTAGATTGCGTGTACGTGGTCTTCGCCGTTACATACCCGGCGCTCCCATTCGACCCGGACCAACTGTCGCCGTTGCTGTTGTTGCCTGTGATCGTAGCCGTGGCAGATGACCCGCCTGTACTCTGGTTCGCTATGAACGACCTCAGCGTCAGGTTTGTGCCATACGTCTTGGTTTGACTTGCGGGGGCCGTACCGTGCCCGTTGGCGTTGTAGCTGACCGGGTACGTTGTAACAGTGCCTTTAATGGAAACCTCTGCCGATCTGCTTCCGCCACTGGCTGTAGGCTTAATGGCAAGGTATGCCTGTTGACTACTCGTTGTCCACAGCCACAGATAAACCGTAGCATTGGCCGAAACCGTTTTATCAAAGGACACGGACAGGGTCGCGGCTTCTGTGCTGCCTTCCGTTCCGCCAATCGTACATGCCGTCGAACTGCTTGGGCGTGTTGCTGTGTCGGAGGTAGAAACGCCGGCAAGGATCGTCACATTGTTGGATGTCAGGCCCCAGTTCGACGCCCGTGTGATGTCGAGAGACAGGCTCGTGATGGCCTTGCTGGGTGTAATGGTAAAGCGCGTTGCGTACCCGTTACCGTAGCCAATGACATTACCAACGTACAATACGTTAGCTGAGACGTCGTTCTGATAGCCCTTAGACTCCGATGGGATTATGGTGATTTGCTCCGCCATGGCTTACACCTTCACAAAAAAGATTCGTCCATTTGTCGGTGTTACTCCCGCGGTTGTCGTCCCGTAACATGCCGAAGTAAGAATCAACGGGCCCGTTATCTTATCATCCTTCAGAGATGTCGCCGTCCCGGCGTTGCCAGACACATCCCCGGTAAGATCCGCCTTGATCGTGCTCGGGAGCCGTAGCGTGATCGCGCCGGTGCCGTCAAAGGCTACGGGATCCGTGGCTCCTGTGCCGTCACTGTTGGCGAGGTTGAAGTTACGTGCGTTCGCCAGCGCAGTTGCGTAAGCCGCAACACCGGTAAGGTTGCCCGTTACGTTGCCAGTAAGATTTGCCTTGATGGCGGCGGGGAGAAGAAGCGTAGTATCCGCGCTGCCGTCAAAGACCGGGGCGTTCTGGGACGAGCCGCCTGTTCCGTCAGAGTTCGCGATGATGAGCTTTCTGCCGGGGTTCAGCTTACCGGCCTGCGGAGCCTTTGCACTGGGTGCGAAATGCCGGGTCTCGATAGACTCGTCTGCGATCGTACCTGCCTGCCAGGTAGCCGCGTAGTCCACGATCTCCTGCAGCAATCCGGGCACAATGTCGTTTCCGTTGATGAAAGTCTTGATAACGTCGAACAGATACTGCATGTCCGCCCGGACCTGGGACTCGTTGGTCTGCCGGGTCGGGAAGTCCGCATCACTCGTCCAGACCTTATCGTAGACCAGCTCTGTAAAAGTGCTCTGCGCCATTTACCTGTCCCTCCCTTGGAACTTATAAAAGATCTGAGCGAAGATAACGTTCATGTCTGAATAGATCGTATTGTTCTCCAGCATCATGGCGAAGTGCCGCACATGTCTGCACCCCGGACGCCGTATAACAACCGTACCGTACCGCGTCACCGTCAGATCCCGTTCGCTCAAATTCCGGGGGGACAGTGAGAAGGAGTAGGCCTGCACAGGAGTGAGATCGTCCCGGTTCTCCCAGTCGTTCATGTATGTAAGGATCGTGTCATCCACCTTCGTGGTCTTGACGGAAAGGATAACACGCGTCACGTCCTTCAACCGATCGTAGGTCTGGAAGAACTGCGTGGGGAAGACGTACTTCTTGTAGATCGGCTGGTCGTAGTCACAGTAGGAGTCCTGGAACTCCGTGAGCTGACCTTTCTGATTGATATGGTAGATTACGTTGTCGTACTTCATCAGCGCCCGGGCCTGGATGTTGGTGAAGTAGAAGAAGCTCGGGTCGTGCTGATCACTGAGGATGTAGTCCCACACATACACCTCGTCGTCTATCACGAGCCAGTACCGCTCGTCGTCGTCGAACGCAACAACGACGTTCCGATCTTTGTTGCGCGTCTTCTGTACGATACCTACCCGGTCCTGCGTACCGTTGACCTTCTTGCTCAGCGTGATGACGTTGTTCTCGTACGCGGCGCTGCTGTCTTTAAGATAGTGGATGCCCTGCTTCGTATTGCAGAAGACCAGGTTGTTCTCGATGAGCTGGATCGTCCACGGCAGATCGCACCCTGTGGCGGCGTTCACGGGCGTGTAGTCCATGCTGATGTACATCCGGTCGCCAACCTGCTGGGTACCCATAACCGCGCGGCCTATGCTGTTCTCCTTGAAGATCACCAGCATAGCCTGCTGTTTTCCGAACCCGGTGATTGGGTCTTCCGTCTCACCGCCGAGGTTGTACTGGTCCATAGGGAAGTACGTTGGGTCCATAGCCACGTTGTTCCCGTTCCAGAAGTACGCGTTCGGCTGCGCCGTGCAGCCGCCTACCACCACACACAGATCCTTACTGCCGCCGTACACAATGGCGTAGGGACAACCCATAATAGAGTTGTACGCGTCCGTATTAGCCAGGGAATACGTTACGCGTACTGTGTTATTGATGATGGGGTAGAAAACGTAAGCCGCGTTCTTGAGCATCAGGTGGCCGGTAGTCGGGTAGAAGATGTAGTCGTAGGCGTCCCATGCACTGTCCCACAGCGTGGGATCAACGGCAGGCCAGGCCGGGTCGGTATTCGGCACACCGTCGCTGGTGTCAAAGGTCGTCCACGCCCCGTTGGATCCAAGTATCTTGATCTCGGTGATCTTGGTATTGGCATCCTGTACGGGCAGATAGTAGTTCTGGTTCGCCACCTTGATATTGCAGGCCAGCGTTCTGCCTGCGCCCGGGTCGTCTACCAGCGAGATAGTACCTGTACTGCGGTCAAAGCTGTACTCGATACCCTCCGTCAGCAGAACGCCATCCAGATACGCCATCAGCAGGGAGGTAGTCTGCGGCGCGGAGAAAGTATAGTCCGTCGTACCGGACGCAGTAGTAAACGTCTTGACCTCATCTGTAGTCGAAGCGTTGTACCATATCGTCTTCTGGGGACTGATACGGTTCTCCGGCTGGTAACTGTCTCCGCTTCCGTTCCTCGCGTCTGCGTTGATGTACGTAACCGGCACGTACGCTACCGTCGTCAGGTCCGTCCCGACGAAAGCCGAGCCGTTCCACCTGATGCGGTAGTACACACCCGGGGCTTTGTACAGCAGGTCATCGAAGTACCGGATAAAGGTACCACGATAGTTGGTACCGATATCCGCGACAACAGCCATCGTGCTGTCCGGGTTTGTCATATCAAGAGAATAAATCTTGGTGCCTATATGGAAAAAGGCTGAGCCGTAATAGTCTCGTTCATAAGCGGCGTGTCCTACGCCGCGTGTGCTTGTGTTCTCTCTCCAGATCTGACCCTTCCTGGAGCCCATCGCGCCGTCTTTCCACCGCATGTTCACCATGTCGGGAGATTCACTGGGCTTGAGCATGTAGTTCAGGTCATAGATGTTCAAGCCGCCGGTCATGTTCTGGAACGTCAGAACATTCTCCCTCTTCGGTGTGGGCATATGCGTGAGATTGATGTACCCCGGCGTTTTGCCGTAGGTAGCCATTCCGTTCTTGGACATTCACTCACCCCCAGAAGAAGTAGTCGCTGGGCGGGAAGTACACATCGAACACGGTGTCCGGCTCGCTCGTGATAAGCGTAGTCAGGTTCGCCTTCTTCGCCTCGTACTCGTTGTATAGAGAGGCGTACAGGAAGGCGTCGTCGTACATCACGATGTGAGCCGCGACGTAATAGGGTACCAGCTCGTGCGTTTCGATTACATTGTCCAGTTCCTCGTCGTCACTGACCGCCTGGACTTTCATCTGGAACTTAACCTTCTGCCCCGGGGTCGGGGTGAAGGTGAACTGAATTTCGTTAAGCGCGCGGTTGTACATATAGTCGATGTCCTGCGTCAGACGGGTCATGCCGCTGTTCGTAGACGCGGCGAGGATACTGATCACGTTCTGTGTTTCAAGTTCATACGTAGTAACTACGTCGTCTCCGTCCTGCACGATCGTGATCTCCTCGACCTGTACTGAGTTCTGGGGAAAACGCGTCGGGTAACGATAGTATTCTACGATGCTGTCCTCGGGAAGCCTGTTGGGAAGAATGATCTGCTTTTTCCCGATGTGCTTTACCTGGGCGAAACGGGTATATCCGCGCCCGTGAGGCTGCGGTACCAGCAAACCGGAACCTCTGAGCTGCCACATGTCGGACGGCATAGTGTATACCCTCGACCTGCCCTTGTCCTCATAACTGAGTTCGGAAAGCATTACCGACTCGGGGATGAACATGGCAGTCGTGGCGATGTCCATCATGGCGGCGTTGATCAGGCCGGGGATTTTGTCGAGATAGTCCTGCTGGTTGTTATAGGTGCCGGGAATCTCTGTTCCGGCAATCTCTTCCTGATGAATTAGCTGCAGGGATACATCCCGTACTTCACCGTACGTCATGCTGCAACCTCCTTGCTATAAATAAAAGCCGGGGTTTAACGTCCCCCGGCACGACGATTGAGGGCTTAACCCTTGTTGATGAGAGCGGTGCCGACAGCAATAACGTAATTGCTGGCGTCAGTTTCGACCACCGTGAAGATGGTGTTGGAGTCACCGGTAAGAGTGATCTCCTCCGGATTGGTGGACAGAGCAGTCCAACCAGTGGTGGTACCGCCGACCACGGTGTCGCCATAGGAGACAGACGCGGGAGCAGTGCCCTTGTACCAAGCCCAGTGATGACCACTGGCCAGAGTACCATTCACATAGATGGTGGACTTGTTGGTGTCCGTAGCGGAGCTGCGAACATCCAGAGCACCAAGTACGGACTGACCGCCGTGGTAGTAGATGGCGCTGATCTTCTCGTTCAACACGAAGCAGTCGAACAGGAAGCGGCCCTCTACGAGCCAGCCGGACAGGCCCGGAGGATTATCGTGAATCTTATAATCCTCGAGAATCTTGGGAGCGCAAGCCGCGATGGGATGGGTCAGAATGAAGCCGCAGCCCATGGGCAGGCGGGAAGCGGGAACCTTCACGATCTTGCAGCCGTCGACCTCGCCGATGACGCCCTTAATGAGCATCTCCTGAGACTTGTCGCCGTACTTCATGAAGGCGGGGTCCTGCTTCAGCAGGTTGGCATAGCGGTAGGAGCAGAAAGCCACACGACCCTGATCGGGAACATTGGCGTTGCCCAGAGCCTCCATGCCGTTGAGGAACATGGCGTAAGCGTTGCTGTTAGCCAGCGCCGTGCTGTCGGTGTTGCCGTAGCTCGTCGCGGTGTCAGCCAGCTTCTTGAACACGTAGGTGTCAAAGTAGGGCACCAGAACTTCCTTCTGCTCGCGGGACAGAGCCTTACCGGCGTCCATAACCATCTGGGACATGACCTTGTCGCCCTTGTCGATGACAAAGGTGAAGGCCTTATCCTGAGTAATGGTCATGGTCTGCACGTTGCGAGTCAGGTCGCCTGCGGTGCCGTAACGGGTCAGACCGCTCTTGGTGTAGTTACCGAGCGGAGCGACGGGGATGCTGTAGACCTTAACGGTCTCGACTCCGGTGAACTCGTAGTCGTTGTTGAGCGCGAGCATGGCCTGAGACTCACGGGTGAATCTCTCGTCGACCTGCTTCGCGTACTTACTGGCAAGATTGATACCAGCGGCCATGATCTATCATTCCTTTCTTATGGCCGAGGCAGAACCAATCACCAGCTGTCGGAGTTGAATCCTCTGAGGAAATCGTCTTCGGGGGAAGTGTCTGTCTTCCCTCCGCCTGTCACGCCCAGTCCGGGCGCGCGCTTTGCCGACTCTTGGTTCTGCCGCAAAATTTTGTTTTCGTGTTTCGCGGTAGCTGCATCGGCTTTCGCTTTCCCCGCTACATACTCCGCGTACGCCTGTGCCAGCGGTTTACCGGCGACGGCTGACTGGAGTACGGATTCCGGGAGCTGCTGCCCCCGTGCGTCAGGGAAGGCTTCGAACAGGGCTGTCACTTCTTTCCGGAAGTCGCGCTTCTGCGCAGCGGGAGCAGGCTGATCGGGCTTAGCTTCCGGCGCTTTGGCCTGCGGTACGTAATTAAACTTGCGCGTGATGAAATCGCGCGCCATCTCCTCCGGGACGTTCGGATGCTCACTGATGTAGTTCTGCACGGCGTTTTCGATCACACCATTCCTGAGTGCAGTGCGATCCTCAAAATCCAGTCCCTTCGCGATGGCATCCCACGCAGACAGCTCTTCCTCCATGCCGGAGTACTTCTGCTGCAGGGCATCGAGCTGATCCTTGATGGGCGTCAGCTCTGCTACCTTCTGCTGGTAGCGGTCCATTACCGCAGCCTTCTGGTACAGTGTGGGCAGCTCTGAGATGTCAAGCTCAATGTCCTTGTCCTCGTGATCCACGGTGGCCTTGAACCTGAGCTTGTCGGAGCCCGTGGTCTGCGCGGCAGTGGTGGTGTCGCCGTTTCCTTCGTTCTCCTCGGTTAGGGCGGCGTCGTCATCAGCAGTGGTGGTGCTGTCAGCCGGTTCCTGCTCTTCACCCGCAGCCTCATCGCCGTTGTCCTCCTGAGCGTCCTCAGCAGGTTCAGCGCCCCAGCTGTCAGGATCGAAGATATCCGCGCCTTCTGCCCAGCCGTCGGGCAGAAGAGCTTCGAACTCTTCATCGTAGGTCCTAACCTCATTTTCTGTTTCCGCCATAGGGTTCTCCTTTCTTCATGGTGAGAAGAATGTATTTAAGCTAAGAGCTTACTTGGGGGAGGAGTGCAGATTCCTCATGATTTTCTGCGCTCGCTTGGGCAGTTCCGCGTAACGATCCTGCATGTTGGGTGTCATCTGCGACAAAGCTCGGTCAGGGGTGAGACCCCCACCGGCTACCGGCCGTGTCCCGGATGGAGGGATGCGGTGCCTTGCGCCCTCCTCGGCGCCGAACGCGGCTTCCTGGTCTTCCGTCATGGAACCGATAGCCTGCCCGTCCGAGCCGGGGATGATGCCGTTCTGCATCTGCATCTGCTGCTGCTTCGCCAGCTCCTGCTCCTGCGCCTTGAGTTTCTCCTTGAGGTTGTCGATCAGCTCCATCCGCTTCGGGATGAACCGATCGGGGATACGCTCCAGATACTGGATAGCGTCCAGCATCCCGTCGCGCCGCAGGTTGTCCAGAGTCTGGACCATGGCGATCTCGCTGTAATATGTAGAAGCTCCCACGTTCACCTTGACGTTAAGCCACAGGTCTTTGAACTGGGAGAAGTCGAACTCCTCGATCACCTTCCGTGTGATCTTCTGGGTCATCATTCCGTTGGTAAACGGGTCTATCTGCGCCGCTCCATCCGGACCCATAACAGGCTCCTCGAACTCACGCTCACGCACGATGGGTCTCTCACCATAGTACGTGCCCATGAAGTCCAGCAGGATGTACCCGATGTCCTTGTACCACTCGTACAGACCGAAGCGGGGGTTCTCCAGAGGCACATCAGACGCGCTCTGCAGCACCATCAGCGCGGAGGTGTTGTCCAGCCTTGCACTGCCCAGCTGCGCGTCCGTAGCACCGAGGCAGTCCTTGGTGTACGCCACCGCCTTGTCGATGGTGGCGATGATCTGGTTGGACATGTCGGCAGGCTGCAGGTTGTAGGCTACAGCGTTTACGTTCTGCCCGGGCTGGAGGCCGCGGATCGCGATCGCCTGCCCGATCTCGTTCGTCCACTGTCCTACCACGTCCGCGTTGTACAGCGTCTTGGGGAAGCCAAGGAGCTGCAGGTGGCGCATGACCATGGAGAACATACTATTAATGAAAATCTGATTCGGGATGATGCCGGTCACGAGGGCGCGTCCGTGGTACTGGTTCTTCTGCCGTTCCCAGTTGCCCCACGCGATGGGGTACCGGGACAGCCCGGTGTCGATATCCTCGTAGATGGTGCAGGTCTTGGTGGCCTTCGTAACGTGTACGGTGGTCACTCTGTGCCGCACCGTCTTGGTCTTGAACTGGGGCTGGCCGGTCAGGTCGACCACGATGTTGCCGTCCTTGTCCTTCAGCGGAATAGGATTGCCGCTCTTGTCAAGCACCTGTTCCTGCAGTGGCATCCCGGTCTTGGGGTCGATGGCGTCCTCTTCCTTGGACACCTTGAAATACATGATGCAGTAGAGCGCCTTACCGTGACCGTCGTCGTCCGGGATCAGCTCGTGGTGACCGCCCTGCGCCGCCTGCCATGCCGTGTCGTAGTCAGGCTGGATGGTCTCGCGCTCGAGCTTGTCCACGTGGTGCTGCTCGGCCTCGAAGCGCAGGTTCTCCACCGTGTCGCGTCCGATCAGCAGGATGTAGGGCTGGCACTCGACGTCCCGGTTGTTCGGGTTACCGAACATGACGTTGATGCCATCCACCAGCTCCATCCTGATCTCACCGCGATGGGGGCCATACGCTCCGCCGAACGGCAGGGCGTTGGGATCCCAGTAGAAATGCGCGCAGTAATCGCCAGTCTGCACTGCGTCGAACAGCGCCTCTCTGGTGCGGTACTCCATGTGGAACTTCTCCAGCAGGTTCTGTACCTCAGCCGTAGCGAAGTCCGCCGCGTTGGAGTCAGGGTCGGCTATGTTGCTTCCGTCGTAGTACGCCAGCGGTTCAAAGCTCAGCGTCGTGGCGCTGGACGTAATAGACGCCACGAACAGGGAAGCTACGCGCTTGATGATGTTGAACGTGGGCTTCGGCATCCGGCTCATGGCCGGAGTCTCGGGGAGGTGCAGCCACTGGTTTCCGGCGAAGAACTCGATGTTGGTGTTTACAAGGCTGTACTGGTTGGGGATAAGGGAGTTGTTATAGGTGCGCCCTGCCTCGTAGTACTGCCACACCTTTGTCTTGTCCGCCTTTTTGGGGTCCACTCAGTTTCACCTCTCCTTCAGCAAATCCTCTACAGATGTAGCGATACCGTAGGCCATGTCAGGGTTGTAGTTCAACATAGTCTCAAACGCCTGCTGGTCCTGACGGTATCGCTGCTTCTGCTCTTCCGTAAGGGATTCATGCACGACCTTCCGGTTGTGCTTTTCATAGGCGACACGTAATCGCCAGCCGGTGTAGGTCCCGGTAATGAAGAGGAGCAGTACGGCTATCACGCCGACTGCTCCGTAGATTATGTAGTTCATAAGTAATTCCTGTGAGCCGCTTCAGTTTGTGCGGATTAGCTGCCAACACTGAATGTCGGATAATCGCTTGCAGAAGCTGCCGTAAAGGTTACAAAGCCCTCCAGTTCATATCCGTCATACAGATAGAATTTGCCGCCGTAATCCTCTTCGCAGTAGGCGGTAAGCAAGGTGACTGTGTAATAGTCAATGTCAAAAACTACGGCTCCGGCTTTGCTTGCGTCATAAATCTCCTGTGCGGTCTTGTCGCATGTGTAGGTCTGAGTTCCCTCATCATAGGTTACTGTGACCACCAGTGCGCCGCCGCCACCGCCTCCGCCACCGCCGCCTCCGCCGCCGGAGCCGAGAGCTTTGATCAGGGCGATCGTTTGAGCCATACTCATTAGTCGCCACCTCCGCCGCCGCTGCCGAACTCAGCCCAGTCGCCGCTGTCCGCGTCGAAGCAGTACACTTTGCCGCTGTCCATCGCGACCAGACAGGAACCGTTGCCGATGCCTGCCGTGGGTTTGGTATCGTCGTCAAGACAGAAGCCCTCACCGTAGAAGGTTCCGTCGATGTTCTGTTTCTGTTCAGTCCATGAAACCATTGTTATTCACTCCTCTTTCAGAACCGTGCCGTGTGGGTTCGTGGGAATTAAGTTATAAGCGTGGAGGCTGGATAATCGCTTGCGGTGTCAGCGGAATACACATCCCCAATAGTTGTATGAAAATCATAAGAGCCGTCATCGCTCCACTCGGCCCAGACCACAAGATAGTAATTGTCATTGAAGCCTGCGCCCTCTGACGGGACGGCAATTACCACAGTGCCAGACAGATACGCCTCTGCCATTTCCCCGGCGGTTTTATCGCAAGTAACCACATCGTCCGCAACGGTAACATTTACCACCAGCGCACCGCCGCCGCCTCCGCCAGCCCCGTTCTTCCATACTTCGTCCGTGGCGTCGTACACCAGCGTCTGACCGTCGGTGGGCTCCGAGACAGAGAAGGGCGGAGTCGCCGCGGCTTTGGTCTGCAGGGTAGAAGAGGTCGTCGCGATATCGTCATAGAACTGCTCTTTACGGCTGAGCGGGGAGATGCTTACGTCCTGACCCGCGATCTTGGCCATGAACTTCTCCCATCGGGTTAAAGGTGTAAGGCTCATTTTCTTTCCTCCTTGTAGTACTGCGCCGTGGATACACCGATCAGGGTACCCAACAGCAGGGACAGAGCCGCGCAGGAGGCCAGAACTTCCTCACCGAAATGCCAACCCCAGATCGCAGCAAGGGTTCTGTAGCACACACCGATCGCATCTAGCGCGATCAGCGCGATCCACTTCAAAATGTCGTAGGCTTTGTTGCTCAATTTCATGTTATTACCTCCCAAGTAGTGCTGCCCATGTCATAGGACCGACCTCTCCGTCGTCATCCAGCCGTGCCGCCCTCTGGAACACCTTGACAGCGGCCTCGGTTTCCCCACCGAAGTCTCCATCCTTGCCGTAATTGGGCAGCTGGCACCCGTGTTCCAGCAGGAGGGCCTGTAACATCCGTACGCTCGTCCCGTAATCGCCTCTGATTAGGAACGGAGCGACGACGAGACACGTTTCCTGCACCGGATCGGGGGCAGGAGGGGGCGTCTGGGCGTTATCCGCGCCGTTGTACCGCAAAATCACGTCCCAGGGGTAGTTATAATAGGGAGAAATGTTGATTTCCCGGCCTGTTTGGTCCCCGGATACGCCTCCGGTTATCCCTCCGCGCTCATTTACGGACGCCTGAACCAGTTGACCCGCGCCGATATACATCGCCGTGTGGTTTTTCTCGTTCAAAAGTACGTCTCCGGCCTGCAAAGTGTTGTCCGTAACCACTTTGAACCCGGATTTGAGCAGTGCAGAACGCATATTTCCCGTGTATGAGGCGCCGTTCTGCCGTACTTTGACCCCAGCTTGGTCATACGCGGAGATTATAAGGGAGCTGCAGTCATAATTGGGGCCCCATCTGCTGGCTTGGTCGTACCCGTGTTCAGGATTTTTAGCGATTTCAACGGCCCACTGGACTGCTTTTTCAGGTATTGTCATAGATGATCACCTCACAGGCCGCTCGTCATGTCTGTGCTGAGGTTTTCGACCATCCGCGAATGGAAGCTGTTGGGACAGGGCGTCTTGTACACGTCCACTGTAATCACCATGTTCGTGTTGGCAGAATCGACCTCGGTCTTTCTGGCTGTGGCGAAATATGTGGAGCTGCACCGTGCCTGAATCGCCGCATTTTTAATAGTGACAGTCGTCCCGCTGGTGCCCACCGTGGGGGTGGCAATATACATCGGCCCGTATCGGGTCGAAGCAGAATACGCCAGCGTCCCGGTGGTGTTTCCGTAGTAGCGGATTCCGTATAAGTTCCATGCGACCTGATTGCCGGTGTTGTTTGTCCCGGCTGTCAGATTCCCGTTGTCTGATGGCCACGAGTAGTATTGGATAACATAATATAGCCCATACCTTTTCACCGTGTTCTTCAGCGTCGCCCCAGCATTGAAAGCCACGTCCACATAAGCGCGATAGACGAGCCACCATGTATTGTCGCGGTCAATAACCTGTGAGCAATCGTTGCCTGTGCTTGCCGCTTTGATCGTGCCTGCGGTAGTTGAGGCCGACCACGAGTTGTAGGACGTGCCGGTTGACAGGTTTATGGTCTGATTTAGAATCCTGCCGACGTATGTAGTGCCCGGGCCAAACCATGGATAATCCCCACCACCGCCGCCGCTTGACGTGCCCTCTGTCCTGACTCCAGCCGCGGTGTAGAAGTACTTCCCGCTGGCCACATCAGACGCCGCCGCTGTTGTGTCGGACACGTCAAAGAAGGAGGACGTGCCACCCCCCGTTTTGGGGAGAGCGACAGATGGGACATCGGAATACGACGCGCCGGCTACGGTTACATTCTGTGCCATGGCCCCTCCTTACGATATGCTCAGTACCTTCGTCACTCCGTCCTGGGAGATGGTCGCCGCAGACAGGCTCCCGGCCACGCCGAATATGCTGACCCCGCTCGCGATGTATTGAGCCTGGAGGTTGGCATCGCCGGAGATGGTCTGCGCTCCTGTGAGATACGTACCGCTGGCAATCGTCTGGTCAGACGTTGTGGGGGTGTACGTGGTGGCGCCCTTAGTCGTCACGCTGGCCGTGAGGGACACGGAGCTGTTGCCCGCCGTACCGGAGGACACATACCCGGCAGAGACCGTCGGCGTTACGCTCACGGTCTTGCTCAGCGTCAGCGTGTTCGTCCCCGTGCTGACCGACGCGGAAGTGCCGGAGATGGTAGCCGGGGCCGTCGCCGACCCGCTGGACACGCTCTTGGACACGCTGGAGGCATAGTACCCGGCAGGGGCCGAAACGGTGGCGCCGCTGGCCGTCAGGTCGGAAGCCGTCTTGGTCGCGATCGTGCCGGTGTACTTGGTGTCGTTGGCATACGCCGTGACAGAGGCGAGCATCTTGTCCCCGGTATCCAGCGTCGCATCGCTGGTATCTGTGAACGTCGCCGTGCCGGAGCCGCTTTTGGGGATCTGCACTTTCGGAACACTCGAGTATGTGACGCCGTTGATAACTACATTCTGTGCCATTGTATCTCTCCTTAAGAAACAGTAAGGACGGAGCCGTTCCACGTAATGAGTCCGTAGTTCTCAGGAATCGGCCCGATGATGATGTCGTCGCGCATCAGGTGTTCGTTTGTGGAAAGGACCTGTTGTTCCGCGCTCGGCGTAACAGTAGTCGGTCCGTCGTAATCCGGGAACTCTCCTATGATCGTTACGTTCGTCTCGGAGGTTACCCCCATGGAAATGCTTCTGGCTCCGGAGTTGACACTGACCTTTATCGGCGCGGTGTTACCCGATATGGTCATCGGTATCCTGATCACGGCAGCACCTTCTCCAGCAAGTTAGCCGTGAAGTCATACGAAGAGATGTTCGATGCCTCCCGACTGCCGTCTGAGAAAACCCAGTTGGCCTGTACTTTAACCGCCCCGACAGGGAACCGCAGCGTCTCTGCCTGAGTGAGATAGACATCTATGCTGTGTGGACTGACTGCAAGGTCAGAGCCCGTCTTGGTGAGGGTCTTCGTCGACCATGCGAACGTGACGTACACGTTCGATGCTGTCGTCAGATCAACCGTGTTCTCCGGAAAGGTCAGCGTTAAAGTCGGAGTTGTACCTTTCGGAGCAGCCATTGTTTATTCCTCCTCTATACCTTGCTTACCTGATTCGCTGCCTGATCTCTCAGGAAGCTCCGATACGCTTCTCGAGCTTGGGCGGCAGCTTCTCTCGCCTTCTCTACGTTGCCGTTGATCGTGCCGCCCTGTAGAGCGATACACAAGACGTCGCACATCTCACTGTTGGTGAACAACATATCCATGCTCAGCCGTGACTCCTGCGCCCGTCTTGCCGCTCTGGCGTCTGCGCGCTTCCTTTCCCGTGATCCGCGCACCTCAATAAGCGCCACGATTATCGCCGCGATGGCTGGTATGATGTATTGCGCCATTGTCACGCCTCCCCGTGCTCGTAATACCCGTTGGCCAGGATCAGCCCCTGCTCCGTCAGCAGCACAGCCGCGTGACAAGGCAGCGTTGAGATCGCGGCAGATGCCAGAATCGTGTGATATTTGCTCTCCGCATGGTCTCTGTCTGCATAGGAATTGACCAGCGTTCCCACCGTGCCGTCGCTGTTTGTCTGGATTTCCATCACGATATACATGAAGTGTCCCTCCTTAAATGAGCCGTATGGCGTCGACGCCGGAATACTGAGAAACTGTCATGTCCGCGCCGGAAGTCTGGTACGCTCTGAGATAATAGGTTGTCTGCGAGGTAATTTTTGTCATCCCGGTGAACCTACAAAAAGTAACACCACCGGACACCGCCGGGCTTATATCATCCCAGTACCTTGTCGAGCCGCTGGTCCCGCTTGCGCCTGAAAGAATCAAGCGTCTTATCCCGGTTGCGTTGCTCGGAAAATTGGCTACGGCGTTCACAAGCCATACACCCGGATCGAGAGTAATGCTCGTCAGCGTCGTCCATGTGGCGTTCGCTGTGGAAACGTCAGCGGAAAGGTTTGCTGTAACTCGCGTCGGCTCCGCGGCCAGTCTTACCCATGTCCCGTCCGCCTTGCAGCGGTACAGGTCGCCCGTAGTGTTGTTTGCCGCTTCGAACACCGTGTACTGTCCGCTGTCCGTATATGTCGTGTAAAGTGTGTACACCCATGAGCCGCTTGTTTGTACGGGCGTATAGGTCGCAGCAGCCCACTTCGCCCACGTAAACATTACGTTTGGATGCGCTTGAGCATATGCAAGGCATTGGGCCGCTGTGGATGTTGCGTCGGGGGCGGCGTCGCTGATGACTTTAACCGCCCCAGTCATGCCGTTTACGGATTGCACGGGGGCCGCTGCCGCCGCTCCCGCCGCGTCCACGAAGCCGCTGTCGTTGGGCAGATCGCTGACCTTCTCCGGTATCCCCTGCAAAATCGCGCCGCCTGTCCGTTCAAGCTCCGGCTCGAAGTATCGTACTCTGGTCGACACGTTATATCCCTCCTATGTGAGTTAAGGACCCCGTTACGGTGTTCGGGTCCATAGCCGCGTAAGGGTCGAACAAAACATCACCGTCGAGGAATTTCTCCTCGGCGGTTTCATAATATCTCTCTTCCTCGGTCAGGACCGGCTGCTCGTAGGAGCCGGATGAGAACAGCAGATATCCCAGGGCCTGCGACACGGAGTCACATATGTCATCGTGGGCCGCTGCGGGAAAGGCCGCGAACTGATCCACCATCTCCGAGACCCACGGCGCCCCGACCGGTAAGAACACGTGCCCGGACTCGATAGCCGGTGCAATCGCATTAACTCGCGCCTCCTTGCCGCCTCGTGGATTAACGGGTATGCAGAACATCTCCCTCTGCAAGACGGAGATGATCGCGCTGCCGTTTGCCTTATCTTCTATCAGAACCGACATCGCTCTCGGGAACAGCTGCTTCACTGTCCTGATGGCCTGCAGGGTACCCGGGAAGTCTAAGTGCTGGTTCAGACAGTAGCGGCAGTAGTAGTTCGAACCGCGCTTGCCCCAGACCGTGATCGCCACGTAGTCGTTGTTCTTCCCGCCTTTGAACGAGGCGTCGACGCTGATGACCTCCGTACCGAACGTCCCGATCTCCGCGGGGTTGTAGTACTGCCACCAGTTGCGCTTGACGATGTCGCCTTCCTCTACCCGGGGCTGGCACTGGTACAGCGCCGCCCACGCTCGCGCCCCGCCCTCTGGGTCGCGTATGTAGCTGGGTTTGAAGTCAGCCAGCCACGCCGCGTCTTTGCCCAGCTCGGGGCAAAGGGGCTCGCCCGGTTCGCGTCCCAGGGGGTCGTCCTGTTCCGCCTCAACAGGGAGGCGAAGGAGTGTCACGTTGTGTTCCGTGTTGAGTATCCGAGCCGCCAGGTCGTCCTCATGCCACGGTGTCATGATGAGCAATACCTTCGCCCCGGCGGAGAGTCGAGCTTTGAGAGTGTTCTGCCACTCATCCCACACCCGGGATCGCAGGGTCTCGCTGTCCGCCTCCATCCTGTTCTTTATGGGGTCGTCTATGAGGAGAAGGTTCGCCGGGTTGCCAGTGATGCCTGACATGATGCCGCGGCTGATCATCCTGCCCCGGTGGTTGTCCAGCTCGAATTCGGTCGCGCGATCTATTTCACCGATTTGGGCGGAGAACAAAATCGCGCCGAATTGCCGAATCTTTTCTTTATTGCGCCGGGCAAACCGTTCTGCAGTCTCCTCGTTGTAGCTGGCCTCAATGACGCGGGAGGTTGGATACTTGCCTAAATACCAGCTCGGTAGGGACTCGCTGATCGTCATGCTCTTACCGTGCTGGGGTGGGGCTTCTATTACCAGGATGTCGTACGCGTTCCCCGTATCGGACTCGATGAATTCCTGCACCTTATTAGCCAGGAAAGTAGACATCCGTGTTGCTATCCAATCGGGGTTTACATAAGCCAAATACGATGCATAGTTCCGCCGGGCCAGTTCCCGTGCTGCCAATTCACCGTATAGGATGTCGTAGTCAGTGGGCGCGTTTTTGTTAATTTCCATAGTTAAAAGAGGCCACCCACGGAGCATTAGGAGGGGGTGTGAAAGGAGGAAGCACCGGACCCCGTGGGTGGTGGGGAAGTAGATTGGGAATAAACGGGTTTAGTGAGCAGCCGTCGTGGATCATCGGGTTACAGCTTTGAAGTTCGAAATTTGCTCGCAGTTTTGTATATAAAGGGACAAGAGGAACGACACTATACCATTCCGGACATGGGGGACCCCGTGGGTCATCCGACGTGGCTCTTGCCTTCGTCGCGACCTGGGTACCCCTATCTTTCGCTGAAGAAATAGTGGGGACCGCCCTTCGTCGCTCGCTGGAAAATCTCTGTAGCGTAGCAGCGCGTCGGCGACATTCCCCTCCCGCTTCTTTTGCTTTGCAAGCGGGAGGGGAATATGTTTTCCCAGCTTGACATTTTATTTCGGAGGTTACCCCAAATGAAAAACGTTGATCTGTTGGAGAAGTTGGAGAACGTGGATACGGACGCGCTGGACAAGATCGGCCGTTCGATCTTCCGCGACCTGCGTGACAAGCTGTACAGGCTGGTCGTGTTCGCTGGGCTGGGCGATGCGACCGCCGATCAGGAGGACGTCTACGACGCCGAGTGCATTGAGGTCAGTCAGTACGACGACGATGAGTTCGACACTCTGATTGACCTCTTCTGATCCCAGCGGCTTCTGGGGGTTGAGCCTATCAGCCCCTACCACAAATAGGGTGGCGACCTATCCGCCATAACGAAAGGAGTCTATACCATGAAAGCTATGCAGATTAAGAAGTCCGTGAAGATCGAAGCCCTGCTCGCCCAGAACCCCAAGGGCCACTACACCGCCAAGTGGTGGGAAGGCAAGGGGGACAAGGCCGCCGCGGAGAAGTCCGCCCAGCAGGTCATCCTCACCTGCAAGGAGATCGCCAAGTCTGACGCCTTCAAGGAGGAGACGCGGCGCAGGGCGAACGAGCTCCTGCCGCTGGCCACGCATGTCCGGGTCCTGGCCGGGAAGCTGGAGACCACGGACGAGGAGGCCCGCATCGCCGCCTGGCAGTTGGAGCGGTACATGCTCCGCACCTGGAACTACGACACGGTGGAGGCC
>Ga0265301_10000535_pt1 | contig 54297 bp, 44 predicted proteins | sample AusTroGonzalo_MG_2_FD_193488 | JGI IMG/M metagenome (GOLD analysis project Ga0265301, IMG submission 193488) | Bovine rumen microbial communities from tropical cattle in Woodstock, Queensland, Australia - Gonzalo_04 | ecosystem: Host-associated > Mammals > Digestive system > Stomach > Rumen ... | reverse complement strand
AAGGCCGAGGCTGCCTACAAGAACGTGGTGAAACTCATCAACGCCCTGGCCATCGTCGAAGTGCCCGAGGGCTTCGACTACAATCGTCCAATCGACCTGCTGAACGCCGAAATCGAGCACTACCGCCAAATCCTCGCCCGCAAGGGCGTGAGCACGGGTAGCCCGAGCAACAACAACGGCGGCACTGGCACGGGAACGGGAACTGAGCCTGGCACTGAACCCGGAGGTGAAGAACCCGGAGGCACTGAAACCGGAGGCGAGGAGCCTGGCAACGGTGGAAACACTGGAGGAAATGAGCCCGGCGGTAACACCGGCGGTGGCGGCGAGACCCCCGGCGGCAACGGAGGCGGTAACACCGGTGGCAACGGTGGCGACGACCCGTTTGCCGGCTAAGCCCTGCTTGACCATTTAAGGTTAAATCCGAAACGAAAGGCGGCCCCGTGCGGGTCGCCTTTTCTGTTATCCCTCACCTCCCGGCGTGGTAGAGATGACCTCACCCCCGACCCCTCTCCATAGTGGAGAGGGGAGGCGCAAAGCGCCGCAGAGACGCTGCACCTTATATTATATATCATCCGGCAGGCCATCGTCCGGCAGGCTTCCCCCTCTCCACAGTGGAGAGGGGGGCAGGGGGGTGAGGTCAAACTACTGACTATTATATTAGGACCTAATCGACCCTTTAGGCTTCATCTGCGACAGCACCAATCCCACCACAACGACCAAAATCCCGATAATCTTGTTTGCCGTCAGGCTTTCGTGGATGATGAAATAGCTGAAGATGGCGGTGAAGACGGGAATCAGGTTGCTGTAGACGTTGGCCCGCGAGGCACCGAGCTTGCTGAAGCAGTAGGCCCACAGGGTGTAGGCGATGGCGCTGCAGAACACGCCGAGGCAGACCAGGGGGATGAGGTATTGCTGCACGTTGGCAAAGTTGGACGGTTGGAAACGCTCCATGACGAGAGTCAGAGGGATGAAGTAAATCATGCCGATGATGTTTTGCACCCAGGTGATGGTCAGGGGCTTGTAGAGCTTCGTCAGCCGGATGAGGGCGATGGAATAACCCACAGCCACCAGTACCGCGCCACTGAGAAACAGGATGCCCTTCGGCGAGGCGCTGAACTCAAGGTTTTTGTTCAGCAGCAGCACGATGACACCGGCAAACGAGACGATGAATCCGGCAACGTTCATCGGGGTCAGCCGCTCCTTCAGGAAGATGCGGGCCGCGATGGGGGTGACCAAGGGAATCATGGCGATGATGCCCGAGCCGATGACGGGCGAGGTGTTCTTCAGCCCATAGCCCTCGAAGATGAAGTAGAGGAAAGGCTCAAACATGGCAGCCAAGGCAAAGAGCTTCAGGTCTTTGCGGTGTACCTTCTCGTTGAGGTGGAAAAGGAAAAGAATCGCCGTGAAGAAGATGGTGGCCACAACGAGGCGCAGGAAGATGGTCGCCGTGGGGTTGAGGCTCTGGTAGACCTGCGTGGACCACACAAACGACATTCCCCAGAAAATCATGGCTGCAATGCCAGCCAGATGAACGATGTAAGTCTTGTTTTTCATGCCGCAAAAGTACATTTTTTTGGGATTGCTTGGTAAAAGTGGAATAAAACGGCAAGATATTTGTAAGGGGGAATTTCGTATGTTTGCAACCTCATAGCACAATCAATCTAAAATCAATAATCATCAAATCTTTTACACCATGAAAAAGCTGAGTTTCATTTGCATGACGGTTCTTACCGTTTTTCTCATGGCTTCGTGCCGTGGTCCCCAAGGTCCCCAAGGCCCCCAAGGCCCTGCCGGGCAGGATGGTAACGCCAATGTGGCTTCATCGACCTTAACAATCCGATCCAGCGATTGGCACTGGGTGAACGAATACAGCCAGTGGCAGGTCGAGATTGACTATCCCGCCATCAACAACAATGTGTATAACCATGGCGCAGTCCTCGTCTACATGGATGTCGATGGCGTTTGGTCGCAAGTGCCGCTGACCTACTTTTATCAAGATGTAGTCAACACGAATGGTACGCAGGAGGTGATTAACTGTGCGGCCACCATTGAGGTGGGCACCTTGAGCAACGGCGGTGTGCGCTTCTTCTGGACGGAGAACGATTTCTACGACGGCAATCGCCCGCAAACCCATGACTTCAAAATCGTTGCCATCGAGGCTTCGGTTTACAGTCACCGCAGCGACGTCGACTACAGCGACTATAACGCTGTGAAGACGGCCTTCCAATTAACTGATTAAGCAGGTTTTTTGTTTTTCGTTTGTTTATATTTAAAGAGGAAGCGCCTGGCAGTCCGCCAGGCGCTTCTATTAATTAATGGTGTCAGAAAAAGGGGAGGCGGTTATTCAACCACGACCTTCTCGATACGCACTTGCGTGCCAGAGGTGAGGCGCAGGAAGTAAACGCCCTTCTCCATTGTGCTGACATTGATTTGCTCACTGCCGCGGGCAGTGCCGTTGGCCACTCTCTGACCCATACCGTTATACATCTCGTAGCTGTACTCGGCGTTGCCACCGTTGATGTTCAGCGTGTTGTTGACGGGGTTGGGATAGACGCTGAAGGCGGTCTCAGCCTCTTCGATGCCATCCACGAAGGTGATGAGGATGCACTCGGGAGCGGAGAAGTTGCCTTCCAGCTCAGCCACCACGCAGTAGGTGTAGGTCATCTCAACGTGGACTTCGTCGGTGTAGCTGTTCTCAGTGGTCTGGCCGATTTCAACACCGTTACGGTAGACGTGATAGATCATGTCGTCGCGGAGGAACGAGGTGTTCCAGTAGAGGGTGATGAAGAAGCCTTCCACATCGCCGGTCAGGTCGTGGACGGGATCGATGACGATCGGAGCGCTGCTGCCTGAGCAGTTGACGTCAAACTCGTGGAGCACGCCAGCGCTGGGGCCTTGCACTTGGTAGATTTGCGTACCGTCTTCATATTTCACGGTGAAGGAGCACTCGCTGTCCCAGCTGCCGCTGTGCCAGGTCAGGGTGACGTGGACGCCGTTGCCGACCTCGATGGTGTAGGAAGCTGAGTTGCCGCCGCTGTTGACGGTGAGGTTTTGTGAAGGTGTGCCGTCGCTGAAGCTCACGGTCACGTAGGCGCCGTTCCAACCGTCGCCGTAGCTGTCGGTGAGGTCGAAGATGAGGTTGCAGCTGTTTTTCAGCGAGAGGCTACCTTCGGCGCTGAGGCCACCGTCGGCTTCCATGACGAAGCGGACAGGAATCACCTCGTTCTCGGGGCAGGCTGCATCAATGTTGATGGTGAAAACGCAAGCGGCAATGCCATCGGGGTCGATGGTGCCAATCTCAACGCTTTCGTTGAGGAGGGTGACATACGGGTTGTCGCAAGCGATGGTGGCGATGGCGTTGGTAGCCATATAGTGGCCGACGTTCTTGAAGTTGGCCACGAGGGTCACGATTTCGCCCGGGACGAAGCCGCCAGCCCAGTTGGTGCCGGCGTAGTCGAGGATGGCTTGACCGGCAGTGATGATGGCCTTGCCAATCCAAGTGGTGCCGGCGCAGTTCATCTCAACGTCGATTTGGAAACGCTCGCCGTCAGCAACGCCTTCGGCAACGATGAAGCTGAAAGCATTGGTCAGGGTGACGCTTTCTTCAGCAGGCAACACATCAAATTCGGCTGTGCCGTTGACGAGGGTGAGACGGTCGTCAGCGCAGGTCAGGGTGACGGTGGTGACGCCGCTGGTCGGGTCAACGCCGACGTTCTTGAAGCTCATGCTGAGGTTGGTCTCCTGGTTGACAGGGGCGAAGCCGGGTTCGTAGCCAATCACCGTGATGAAGGGACCTTCGGCGGGCAGGACTTCGATATTCAGGACTTCAGTCACCTTATTGTAACCGAGAACGGTCAGGGTGGCGTTGCCGACGTTGGCCATGGCGGGGAACTCAAGGGTAGCTGTGCCGTCTTGGATGTAGCCGGTGCAAATCACTTCGCCGTCCATCATCAGGGTGGCGATGCCAAACGGGGTGTTCTCAGCCGTGACTTCGAGGCTGCTCATACCGAGCATCAGTACTGCGGGGTTGCAAGTCACGTTCATGCTGACGGGGTTGTCGGTGCGGACCATCAGGGTCGGATCGCCGAAAAGCAGCCAGGTGTTGAAGGTCTCGCCGTTGTCGCTCGGGGCTTTGTCAAGGATGTCCATGCTGCCGTTGAGCGAAGCGCCGCCCAAAGTGTGGTCGAAGTTGTCGGTGCCTCTCCATTCGCAGAGGATGTTGACCATCTCGTCCTGACCGTACATGGGCGGAATCCAAGGCTGTGAAATCCAGCTGAACATACCACCGATGGCACCCGTAGGAACGCCGGTGTTGTTGTCGGTGGCACGCAACCAAGCCTCGGCAAAGCAAGGCTGGCTATAATTGAACTGACCGTTCAAGCAAGCCACAGACCAGATGAAAGGCAGCATGTTGTCGTTCACCAAGGCGTTGACGTGGCTGGTGCTGTAGTTGGCCACACCCCAGCTGGTCTCCGAACCGTGGTTGCAGTAGTTAATGACGCTGACACCTTGGTTGATGGTGCTGCTGATGGAAGAGGCACTGGCGCCACCGCCTTGGTGAAGCTCGGTGACGTGCTCGTAGGTGTAGTGCTCAAGGGTGTCGCGGATGAAGTCGATGTGTTGGTAGTCGTCTTCGCCGTAGTGGCCCGAACCGGCACCGATGGCACCGATGCCCAAGCCCTTGTTGACCCAGGTGAGGCCTTCCGGCATGTCGCGCTCGTAGTAGAGCACTTTGTTGACGTGGGTCTCCACATCCTGAACGCTCTGCACGGAGAAGCGGCCCGTGAGGGCTTCGAGGTAATAGTCATTGCCTTCTAATTGGCCGAACCAGTTGTCGCCGCGTCCGCCGCCAATCGAGTGGGGGGTCAGATCGGCGTAGTCGCCAATGAGGAGGATGAAGGTCAGGTTACGCTCGGGGTCGTTGTAGATGCTCGAAATGTAGTTCTTGATTTGGTTGTCGTTGTTGCCGCCTGCTTCGGTCACGCTGACCATCGTGGTAGGACGACCGGATTGGTTCTTCCAGTCCACGAAGGGCTGCATGGCTTCCATGTATTGCTCGGGGCAAATGACAATCATCTCACCACGGTCGTGGACCATAGTGTACTTGGCAGCTTGCTCCTTGTAGTTGATGAAGCGGTGTGCGTAGGCAGCCTCCATCTCAGGGCTGACCTTGGTGATGGACTTGCGGTTCATTTTCGGGTTCTCGCCGTTGTTGCTCACCTTGTTCATCGTGAGGGTCAGATGATGATAGACGCGCAGGGTCTTCGTCACAGGGTTGTAGGCGAAGGGGCGCACCATGATGTTCTGTCCACGGAAGTCACGGATGATGTAAGGTGCTTCAAGATAAGCCTGAGCCATCGGGTAGAAGGCGTTTTGGCTGTACATCTCGCCGTAGGTGTAAGGCACATCGTCGGGATTGATTTGACGGCTGAAGTTGCCTTTTGAGGGGGCAATCTCAACGTTCTGATAGTCGGTGTAGTCGCTCTTCGTCACGCTCACCTGCATTTCAGCCAAATCGCCGATGATGGCCGGGACGGGGAATTGGGGAAGGTCGGGAGCACCGGCTTCAAGCATCTGGGCCATCTTGGGTACGCTGACGACTTGCTGGATGCCGTTAGGGGTGTTCACACGGGTCAGGTTGAATCCGCCCAGCGTGAAGTCGACGACGACTTGCTGCTCGCTGCTCGAAACCAACGTAACCTCGGGACTGGCAGGATTGCTCTTGCCAAGGTCTGTCCATTGTTGGGCGAATGTCATAGCTGACAAGGCCACTAACACTAGGGTTAAAAGGACTTTTTTCATTTGTGTTTGATTATTAGTGAGTTAATAAAACGATTGGTTTATCAATAAGTGGCAAAAATACGAAATCTTTTTGGACAACTTATTGTAATGGAAAGATTTTCTAAAGGTTTACCGTGATATTTGTGTATTTTTGCGACCCCGTAAGGGCAATTTAATTTATTTGTTCACTATATATTATTGAGATGGGATTCTTTTTGAGACTGATTTTGACAGGTTTGGGCTGGTCGTTTGGCGGCCCGTTGGGTGCTATCATCGGCTACGCCATGGGCGGGATTTTCTCTGGCCGCCCCACGGCGATTCGTTCTGAAGTGAACGACACTTTCGGCAATACTGAAGAAAAACGAGACTTCAACGTGACCTTGCTGGTGCTTTCGGCTGCCGTGATGAAAGCCGACGGTAATGTGAAGAAGTCGGAACTGGACTACGTGAAGCGTTTCTTTCTGCAAAACTTTGGGCAGCAACGTGCTGAGAGCTATATCAAGATGTTGCGCGAGATTCTTGAGAAGGACTACAATCTCTACGAGGTGAGCCAGCAAGTGGGACGTTACATGGACTACGCCTCGCGCCTCCAACTGCTGCACTACTTGTTTGGTATTGCCAATGCCGACGGCACGATTTCGCAGGACGAGATAAGCGTCGTCAACTTGATTTCCGACTATATGGGTGTGAGTAGTAGCGACTTCGCTTCAGTGAAGGCAATGTTCATCAAGGAGACCGACAGCGCCTACAAGATTCTCGGCATTGCCCCGAGTGCCTCTGACGAGGAGGTGAAGAAAGCCTACCGTGAGATGGCCAAGAAAAATCATCCTGACTTGGTGAGCAACCTCGGGGATGAGGTGCGGCAAGCAGCCGAGAAGAAGTTCCAGGAAATCAACGCGGCTTACGAAGCCATAAAGAAACAACGAGGGATATAAATGAAAAAAGGACGCCATTCGGCGTCCTTTTTTCATTTAAGCTGGATAGCTTACTTCACGACAATCTTCTCAATGCGCACTTGCGTGCCGGAAGTGAGGTGCAGGAAGTAAACACCCTTGACCATATCGTTGACCATGATTTGCGTGTTGCCACTGGCGTTGCCTTGGGCGACCTTCTGTCCCATGCCGTTGTACATCACGTAGCTGTACTCAGCACCACCATTAATATATAAGGTGTTGTTAACCGGGTTGGGATAGACAGCAAATTCGGTCTCGGTTTCCTCGATAGCGTCATAGAACTCAACGATGATGCACTCAGGCACTGAGTTGCCATCGGGGTACACGGCCACCACGCAGTAGGAGTAGCTGCCGCTGCCTGGGAGTTCGTCAGTGTAGGTGGTTTGATCCGTTTGGCCAATCTCGATACCGTTGCGGCTGATGATGTATCCGGTGGCGCCTTCAGGAGCATTCCAAGTCAGCGTGACGTTGGTGTTGCCCGTCTGAGCCTGCAGGTTGCTAACAGGGTTGTTGGTGCTGGTCGTACCGCCACCGCAGTTGCAGTCGAATTCATAGAGGACACCTGCCGACGGGCCAGTGCCTTGGTGGAAGATGGCTTCACCGCCTTCGTAGTACACATCGAAAGAGGCTTCAGAATCCCAGCTTCCAGAATTCCAAGTCAAAGTGACATGGACACCGTTGCCGATTTCAATTGTGTAGGTGGCTGAGTTGCCGCTGCTGATAGTAAGGTTCTGTGAAGGTGTACCATCATTGAAGCTAACCGTCAGGCTGGCACCGTTCCAACCGTCACCATAGCTGTCGGCGAGGTCGAAGATGACGTTGCAGGCGTTCTTGATGATACCGGAACCTTCGGCAAAGACACCGCCGTTGGCATTGATGGTGAAGTTGATGGGCAGAGCCTCGGTGGCGGGGCAGTTGGCATCAACAGTAATTTCGAACACGCAAATGGCTGTGCCGTTCGGGTCGATGGTACCGACTTCGTAAGCATCGTTCACGAAGCTGACGTAAGGGCTCGACGAGGTGATGTTGGCAATGGCGTTGGTAGCCATATAGTGACCGGCATTCTTGAAGCCAGCGGTAACCGTGATGGTCTCGCCGGGGACGAATCCGCCAGCGGCCATTCCGGCAAATTGCAGCACTGCCTCACCAGCGGTGATGACGGCTTTGCCTTGCCATGTCTCGCTTCCGCAAACGCAGTCAATCATGATGGTGAATCTGCTGCCGTCGGCGACGCCCTGAGCGATGCTGTAGGTGAAGCCGTCCACGGTAACAGTGGCATCAGCAGCGAGGTTGTTGAAGGAACCAGTGCCGTTGAGAATGGTCAGGCTGGGATCCTCGCAAGTCAGCATTACATTGGTGGTGCCGCCAGTGGCTTGGGTACCGACGTTCTTGAAGGTGATGCTCATGCTGGTCTCGTCGCCGACGTGGACGTTGGCGGGAGTGAAGCCGTCGATGGCAATGTATGGACCGTCCAAAGCAGCGGCAGGAATGACGCTGGTGTAAGGAATGTATTGCGGATGGGTCACGCACACTGTGACATCGCCGCCACTGGTGATGGGCTGAATCGGGATGTCGGCAGTGCCGCTCTCACCAATCATGCCGGCACCGTAAAGGACGCCGTCTTTAGAGATACCCACGTATGAACCGGGGTTGGCGCTGACGGTGAAGAAATCCATGCCGATGGGCAGGGTGGGCATGTGGCTGATGGAATTTTCGGTGGGCTGCACACGGAAGGGCAGGACGGAACCATCACCCAACACGTGATAGGCTTGCCAGTTGTAAAGCGTGCTGCAGTGCAGGGTGTAACCAAGGGCTTGGGCAGCGTTGCCAGCCAAGTTACCGACAAACAGGATGGAGGTGACGGTGTTGTAAGCATCATCAGTCCAGATGGCATCGTAGGCACCCATGGTGGTCTCTTCATAGGAAGGCATCGTACCGTCAGCACGACTGGTGGCACCCACACCGAAATAATAGTCATTCAGCCAATAGGTGGACGGGCAGGAGCCGATGTAAGCGTAGGCGGCCTTCTTTTCGGCACGGACCATAGCTTCACCGAAGCAAGTGCCACTGATACCCCAGTCGGCAGCCTCGCAGCAGTTACCCATAGCGAGGAAGTACTTGTCTTGGTTGGTCAGGTTGTTGACATCGCTGACGGTAAAGCTCGGGCCAGCCCAGCTGGTGTTGGAGCCGTGGGCGGTGTAGTTGACGAAACCGACACCCGTGTTCAAGTGGCTGTAGCAGCCTGAATACTGACCGTGGCTGTACTCATAGACATTGGAAAAACCATGTTCCTCGTTGTAGTAGTAGTTGGTAGCATACCAAATGGTAGGACGACCCACGGTGACACCCCAGCCGCTGTCTTCACCGGCGATGAGGAGCACGTTGTTCAGGTAGCTCGGGTCAGGCATGGTGTATTGTTCATATTCCAAAGCCTTTTCAAGCATGGCAATCATTTGAGCGACGGACTCGGCAGGGAAACGGCTGTGGAACATATCCGGGAACTGGTCGCCGTCGACGCTGGAATACTGCAGGTCAGTGACACAGCTGGTCTCGCTACCAGTGGCACTGGCAGGCACTTGGGCCTTGTCGCCCATGATCATCAGGAAGGTAGGAGCATCCTTGTCGTACTCGTCTTGGATGAATGCACGGATGGCAGAGGCAGAGGTGCCAATTTCATCGGTGTAGTTCACGTTGACATAGAAGCCTTTCATGGTCTTCCAAGCCAGCCACTCTTGGATGCAGTCTTCAAACATACGGTTAGCAATAATCAGCATGTGGACCGGGTTCTGCCACAGGTCGGGGTGCTCGTCGTAAACATCGTCGCGCCAGTTGAACATTTGGCTGTAGATATTGGCGAAGTATGGGCTGAAAGTGCGGGCAAACTCGTCGTACGAAGCCGACTTGTCATATTGACCATAGCTGACTTCAACTTCGATGTTGTTGTAAACTTGGATGCTGTTGGTGGCGGCATCATATTGCACGGGGTTCACCGTCAAGGCACCGATTTGGATGCCACGCATCGTGCCTTGGATTTGCACCTCGGCGATGGGGCGGTTGACAAAGCCTTTGGTGGTGTAGGCTTTCTCGCTGTAGGCGAAAGGCACCTCTTCTGGTTTCTGGTCCTTGCGGATCATAGGCTGCATGGGGGTGAGCTTGTTGATGCCGTATTCAGCCAGGCTGTAGGTGCTAGTGCTGTAGCTCTTCACCTTCACGGTGAGGTCTTTTGCGCCGAAAGGCACAGCAATCAGTTTGTTGGCTGCGGGCAGCGAAGGTTCGCCCACGTTGCCGCTCGGGTAGGTGCCGTCCATGCTAATGGTGGAGAACACACCCTTTTCAGTGTTCACTTCGGCAGACTCGATGCTGCTGAAGGAGAAGGTGGCGCTAAAGCCATCCTTGGTCACGTTGGCGCATTGTTGCGCCGACTTGGCACCGGTCAAGTTGATGCGCCCTTGGGCCATCGCTTGCGTACCAAACAACATTCCCATCAGGAGGAACATTGCAGTGATGATACTGAATCTCTTCATTTGTTGATAATTAGTTGTTTATTAGTGAATTGTATTTTTCTGTATGTATAGATGACTTATGAATCGGCAAAAATAAGAAAAATCCGTTTTATTTTGACGGTTTTTGCGAAAAACTAATTCCCTTTCAACACCATTTTATACGTTTTGTCGTTTTGGAGCACTTCCAAAGCCTTTTGGATACCCGGGTCGACGGAGGACATCACTTGGTAGTATTGCTGCGTCTCCCAAACATTGCGGGCGATTAAAGCTTTCATTTGCAACAGGATAAATTTTTCGCTGTGGGCAAACTGCTCTTCGTCCCATTCCACTTTGGCTTCTTTGGCGGCGGCTTTCAGCCCGTCGATATGGTCGGAGCCTACCGTGAAGTTTTTGTTGAAGTTGTCGAAATCTCCATATTCTGCTTTGATGGCATCTCGATGTTTCAGCCCGTAATCGGTGGTGAAACGGTTCATGGCACCTTTGCGGACGAGGTTGGTGTAGAGTTTGCTGTTATAGGCTGTGTCGATTGGGATGAAAATGTCGGGCATGATGCCTCCACCGCCATAAACGGTGCGTCCGCCGTCAGTTGTGTATTTCAGAGAGTCTGGGAAGTGGATGCTGTCGGCGTGAAAATATTCGCCGTGCTCCAGTCGCTTGGTCATCTCTTTGGCATAGTCCTCAACACCGTTCTCGTATGGACGCTGGATGCAACGCCCCGATGGAGTGTGATAGCGGGAGGTGGTGAGTCGGATGACAGCTCCATCAGGCAAGTTGAAAGGTCTCTGTACCAAGCCTTTGCCGAAGGAACGCCGACCTATGACGATGCCTCTGTCGTGGTCTTGGACAGCACCCGAAAGAATCTCGCTGGCTGAGGCCGAGCCTTCATCTATGAGGACGATCAGTTTGCCTGTGGTGTAGAGTCCTGAAGCAGTGCTTCTCCATTCCTGACGGGGCGAGTGTATGCCCTCTGTGAAGACAATGAGTTTGTCCTCGTCAATGAACTGGTCCACGAGTTCGATGGCGGTGTTGAGGTAGCCGCCCGTGTTGCCTCGAAGGTCGAAAATGAGCGATTCCATCCCTTGGTCTTGCAATTTGACGAAGGCTTCCTTGAACTCCTGCGTCGACTCTTGGGCGAAACGGTCCAGCTTGATGTAGCCTACATGGTTGTCGAGCATATAGGCAGCATTGATGCTGTTCAGCGGTATCTTGTCGCGGATGATTTCAAAGTCAAGCAGTTCAGGGTCGTTGCCGCGTTTCACGCTGACAGTGACCTTGGTGCCTTTTTTGCCACGCAGATGCTTCTGCACGTATTCATTGTCGACCTTCTTGCCAAAGGCTTCCTCTCCGTCGATTTTGATGAATTGATCTCCTGCCATGATGCCGACTTTTTCCGATGGACCGCCTGCCGTAGGACTGATGACGGTGATGGTGTCGCGGATGAGTTGGAAGGTCACGCCGATGCCCTCGAAACTGCCCACAAGAGGCTCGTTGGCTTTCTCCACATCTTTCTTGGAGATGTAGGCTGAGTGGGGGTCGAGTTCCTTCAGCGCGGCAATGATGGCGTCTTCCACCACCTTGTCGCTGTTGGCTGTGTCCACATAGAAGTTGTCAATCAGATAAAGTGTCGTGGCGAACTTTTGTGCGTTCATCTGTGCCTTCGACTGGGGCTGCTGGTTTTGGGCTGTTGCCGTCATCGCCACAAGGCAACCAACAGCCAAGAAAAACAGTTTCAGTGATTTCATGGGTAGAAACATTATTTTTAGGGGTGCAAAGATAATCATTTTTTTCCAATGCTCTCAATGGAATGTCTAAACAACTTTGAACTATCTCTAAAGGGGAGACATACTATCCATAGAAGCATATAGGACAAAGACTTGTATTGTTTGTAAGTCCATAGGTTTTTCATCACGTTCAAAAAGAATCTTCCGCTACCCGCTTTGTAATAATTGATGATTTCTTTGTTCCGGTACAGGACAAGTATTTTCTTCAATTGACCCACGTACGAGATGTCGTCCACGTTATGAATCAAATCTTGAAGCACTTTGCTTAGGGCTATGGCTCGGGTCTCGTTGGTGAGACTTGACATGATGGAGTTGGGGGTGGTGTAATGGATGTAGGTCTTTTTGAAAACAAACGCCATAGACTGAAGATGCTTCACCAGGAACCACATCCAATGGTTGTCTTCATGGATGAAGCCTTCTTTAAACAGTAAATGGTTGGCTTTCAGGAACTCTGTTTTCAGCAATTTGTTCCAGGCGTTTACGGGCAGCGTCAGGTCTCCTTCTTTGTAATAGTTATCCCTTATCCAATTGTTGTCCGTTACATAATCGTATCCCTCAAAACGCTCTAAATTATACTGGGCCTTATCGGGGAACGATATAGTGTCGCCTTGAACCATTTCGATGCCGGGATATGCTTTTGCTTTGTCGACCAAATCGGCTATGGCAGCAGGCGGCAGCTCATCGTCGCTGTCCAGGAAAAACACATATTCACCAGTTATGTGATTTATCCCTGTGTTTCGGGCAGCGGAAACGCCTTTGTTGCACTCATGGTGTAAAGTCTTGAAGTCAATTCCCCCTTCATAGCCATCTAAAAGCGCTTCACAACGCTTCATGCTGTCGTCCTGCCCGCAGTCATCCACTAAAATGCACTCCAGATTTGGGTAGGTTTGGTTGACTACCGAGCGAAGGCACCGTTCGATATACGGTCCTGCATTATAAATGGGAATTACGATAGAGACTTTCATAGATGACGGCATGAAATCACTTATTGCCTCAAAATGTCAAACGTGTTATCATCGTTGAGTTTGATGACGGTGGAGCACTTGGGCTTGGCGAAGCTATCGTGATAGAGTTGCACCACGTAATCGACAGAGTTCTTGATTTCCTCGCTGATGTCGCCGAAGGTCATTGCAGTTGGCTGTCCAGATAGGTTGGCTGAGGTGGAGGTGATGGGTCTTCCGAGCCGGTGGATGACTTCCTTGCAGAACTCGTTGTTCACCAAACGGATGCATACTGAATGGTCAGCGGAAATGTTCTTCGCGAGGTTCTTGCTCTGCGAATAGACGATGCTTAACGGGTTGACGGCGTGCTTGATAAGGTCGTAAGCTCCGGCTGGTACATTGACGACGTAGTCTTTCAGTCGCTCTATCGTATCGACAAGGACGATAAGGCTCTTGTTGGCGGGTCTTTGCTTCACAGCATAGACGCGTTCGCAGGCTCTGCTGTTGGTGGCATCGCAGCCCACACCCCAAATGGTATCGGTGGGGTAGAGAATGGTCTTTCCCGCTTTCAATGCGGCTACTGTGCGTTCTACTTCTTCTTCAAATGCTTTATCCATTTTCTCTTTTTTTGGGGATTGTCCTACGGACAAGAAATCTTTCAAAAATAATGAATTTCCATGATTTCTTGCGAAGCAATTCCATTATTATTTTTCTTTGATTTTATTGCGTAACAGATTGTATTTATGTCGGTTGGATTGTGCCATTGTACGGCAGATATAGAGTCCGGTATTGCCTTCGAGGAAGCCACCTTTTATAATATAGGTGCGGAAGAAGTTGATGCTCGGACTGAATAGATAGGGTAAGATGCCCGTCTTCTTGCCGCGTTCGTAGTATGACTGTGCACCCAACTCCGCGAAGTGGAACAACTGCTTTCGGAAGGCTTCTGGAGTATCCCATGAGTAATGTAGCAGGTCGCCTTTTAATAGAGTCTTCTTCGGCTCGCTCTTGTAGTTCAGCCATTCGTGGATAAGTCCTTCCCATTGTGCGAAGCCGCGTTTCCAAATCCGAATCTTGGTTTCGGGATACAGGCCGCAACGTTTAATCCATTTTCCGCAGTAGTTATTAAGGCGGTTCATCGCAAACACTTCGTTGTCAGCGATTTCACAGTTTTTGAGTTCGGCAATGGATTGTTTCAATTCACCAGAGAGTGTTTCGTCGGCATCAATGGAGAAGATGAGGTCGCAGGTGGCGAGGTCGTCGGCAAGGTTTTTCTGGTCGGAATAGCCCAGCCAGTCTTGCGAGAAGAACTTCGCGCCGTACTGACGACAGATAGCTTCAGTTGCATCAGTGGAATGCGAGTCGACGACGATAATTTCGTCGGCAATATCCTTCACCGAATCAAGGCATTGCCCTATCTTCTGCTCCTCGTTGAAGGTGATGATGACGACTGAAAGGGTATTCATTGCTCGAAAATTTGCGCAAAAGTAAGATTTTTTTCTTATTTTTGTGGACTTTTCATGAGACTTTATGTCCGAGCATTGGGAGATATACGCCGATTGGAATCCGTGGCACGGTTGCACCAAGATAAGTCCTGGATGCAAGTACTGCTATGTGTATCGTCAGGATGAGATGTACGGCAGCGAGATATCGAGCAGTGAATGCAGAAAGACGGGTAACTTCAATCTTCCGATAAAGAAAAAGCGCGACAAGTCGTGGAAGATTGAGAGTGGCAAAGTGGTGTTCACTTGTTTCACTTCTGATTTTCTTTTGAAAGATGCGGACGAATGGCGGCTGGAGTGTTGGCAGATGATGAAGCAGCGGAGCGACCTTTGGTTCTTCTTTTTCACCAAGCGCATTGACCGTTTCATGGAGTGTGTGCCCGATGACTGGGGCGATGGTTACGACAATGTCATTGTGGGTTGCACGGTGGAGAATCAGGAGATGGCGGATTACCGTTTGCCCATCTTCTTGTCGCTTCCCATCAAGCACAAGAGTATTATTGCGTCTCCTCTGATTACAGCTATGGACCTTACCCCTTATTTGAATGAAACGATAGAAGAAGTATCGGTGGGCGGGGAATCTGGGGTTGAGGCAAGACCATGCAACTACGACTGGATACTTGCCCTTCGCGAGCAATGTATAGAGAAAGATGTCGCCTTTCGTTTTCATCAGACGGGTGCCCATTTCATCAAGGACGGGAAAATGTTTCGTGTGCCTAGGTGCTATCAGCTCAGTCAGGCACACAAGGCAAACATTGACTACAAGATAGGCAAGTACCATGTACCCGAAACGGTGAAATTCGAATGGAAAGACAGCGATTATCACGATTGAGTATAGTGTCACTATGGCATCAGTATGGGTAAGGAGAAGGAAGTGCGAGAGAAGGGTACTTCATTGAGTCCGATGAAAAGTGGGTTGGATATTACGACGAGATAGAGTCTTTTCTGCAAAAGGCATTAAATGACTAATACTGACAAATATTATGACAAAGTGATACTTGGAAGTCAAACAATACAATGATTGAAAATGAATAGACCCAATCCAAACGAGGCATTCCCGAATCCGAAGATTTCGAGCCTCTGCTACATCAAAAACGTGGTCAAAAATCCGCGTATTATCATTGGAGACTACACCTATTACGATGATGCGGACGGTGCCGACCAGTTTGAGAAACATGTCACCCACTTCTATGATTTCATCGGAGATAGGCTGATTATCGGCAAGTTCTGTGCCATTGCCAAAGGTGTGGAGTTTGTTATGAATGGTGCCAATCATAGGATGGACTGCGCGACCACCTATCCCTTCTACATCATGGGAGGAGATTGGGGTACGGCGATTGCTCCAGTGAAAGATGAACTGCCTTTGAAAGGCGATACCGTTGTCGGCAATGATGTTTGGATAGGTCAGAATGTGACGGTGATGCCAGGTGTGCATATCGGCGACGGAGCCATCATAGGAGCCAACTCGGTCGTGGCCAAGGACATCCCACCGTACTCGATTGCTGTTGGCAATCCTTGCCGTGTAGTTAAGAAACGGTTTGACGATGATTTGATAGCATTGTTGCTCAAACTCAAATGGTGGAATAAAAGCATTGAGGAAATTGAAAGTCTGATGCCCATACTTTCTTGTGGGGATTTGGAAAAAGTAAAAAAGGAATTGAAAATTAGAGTATAGGCATATCCTATGGAATTCCAATTTTATCGAACATAATCGATGAAAATAGGATGTTTTTGTCGATTATAAACGATAAAAAGTATGCGTTTTTATCGAATGTAATCGATAAAGTTGTATTTTTGCTGTCAAAACAATACGAACAGCCATGTTGAACAAGGATTTAATAAAGGATATTATCATTGAAAATCAGCGTTTTATTTTTTCTGTAAGCTTTTTTGAGCGCGACTATGCGTTTGAAGACGCGCTGAATTATGTGCTTGTAGGCTTGCGCCGTGCCGGAAAGTCATATTTGTTGTATCAGCGCATCCATCAATTATTGGAGAAAGGCTATCGTATGGAAGAAATCTGCTACTTCAACTTTGAGGACGACCGTTTGGGAATAATGACTTTGGCCGATTTGGATATCATCAAGTCTGCTTATGAGGAAATGTTTGATACCCAACCTGTTTTCTTCTTTGATGAGATTCAGATTGTTGAAGGTTGGGAGAAGTTCGCGCGACGGTTGGCCGACCAAAAATACAGGGTTTACATCACCGGCAGCAATGCCAAGATGTTGAGTTCGGAAATTGCAACCACTTTGGGCGGGCGCTATATGACTATGGAAGTGTTTCCACTTTCATTTGTTGAGTATTTGTCTTTTTCGGGCATTAACGTTAAGGAAAAGAACGCTTTGCACCGTTATAAAAAAGAAATTATGAAGCATTTCGAGACTTATTTCCGTTTCGGAGGTTTGCCCGAAGTGATGAATGTGGCAGACAAACGCTCGTGGCTTAGCGGATTGTTCAACAAAGTTTTCTTTGGCGATTTGATTGCGCGTTACGACGTACGCAACGACTTCGGTCTGCGCATCTTGGCCAAAAAGTTGGCGGAAAGCGTAAAACAGCCTTCGTCCTACAATCGCTTGGCCAATGTGGTAAGTTCGACTGGCAAAAAGACCAGCACTGACACAGTTATTGATTATGTGAATTACATGTGCGAATCGTGGCTGCTACTACCTTTGGAGAACATCATTGGCAAGTTGACCGAACGCAATACCCAACGCAAGTATTATTTCATCGACAATGGCATTCTCAACCTGTTTTTACCCGACCCTGAGACCAGCCTTTTAGAGAACATGGTGGCCATCAGCTTGATAAGAAAGCACAAAAACGAGGTTTGTTTTTACCATAACGGTGTGGAGGTCGATTTTTACTTGCCCGAGCAAAAAAAACTTATTCAAACTTCTTATTCCCTGCAAGACGAAAGCTCTTTTCAACGCGAAATCGAAGCCTTAATCAAAGTTTCCAAGCACTTAGAAGTGAACGATTTGATGATTATCACCAAAGATGAAGAAACCGTTTTGGAAAAAGACGGCAAGACCATTCAAGTGGTGCCGCTTTGGAAGTGGCTGCTGGGGTAAACAATGGCTCGATTAATGAAATAGCACACATAAAAGCGGAAAAGAAAACTCGTGACCAGAGTTTTGCCTGAATCAGCATCAGCATTATTCAATAAATTTGTATTTTTGTCACAAAATGGTGTATTGTTATGGATTTAAAAATAAGTGTAATTGACTCTAGCATTTCTTGGGAGAAAAGCGTATCAAAAAGGCAAGCGATAAAAGAAGTGTCGGATACGGCAAACAATTTGGTCGTATCAAATAATTATGGTGAATCTATTGAAAAGATGCTTGTTGGACTAATCGTTGTTGAACCTGTTTATGATGATTTTTCTAAACCTCGTCGGCCTAGATATACGGAGCACAAGGAAACAAAGGCTTTTGGGTCAATTCCAATTGTCATTCATAAGACATTGGAAACAGAAATCAAATTGAATTATGAGCAGGTGCTGGCAGCGGAAGACGAGGAATTAAAAAGAATAGTTGCTTCAGAAGTTCTCAATATGCTTCACGGTTTGAAGATGCCAAAAAAAGTGACGGATTTTGACAAAGACCGTTTTGTGGCTGATATAGATGGGTTATTTCGTCAGATGTTTTTGAAATGAAAATGTATCTTTAGAGAAGAAATCGGAAAGGTAAGAATGATTTGGAGATTTTTTCCTACTTTTGCGGCATAAAGCAGAAAACTATGAGTCATACCGACATTCTTCACCAAATTCGGCAAATAGGCAGGCAGGTTCTTCCGGAAGATGCCCATTTGTTGTTTTATGGTTCGTGCGCACGAGGTGATTACCGTGAGAACTCCGATTGGGATTTGCTTGTTTTGCTCAACCGTCCGCAAGAAGCATCTGATTTTCAGAATATTGCCTATCCGATTATGGAACTCGGATTTGACCTGGGTGAGTATTTTAGTGTGCAAACTTATTCGCAGAAAGAATGGTACGCAATGCGTTTTTTGCCTTATTACAAGAATGTCGAACAAGATAAAATCGTGTTGGTATGAAAAATATTGAAGAAACACGAAGAATTATTGCAGAATGTTTTCAGCTTACACTATCTTTAGATACGTTCGGTGAGGATTCTACGGGACTGCTACATGTAGAGTTGGTTAGTGATGATTTTTCGGCAAAAGTAATAATGGATGTGTACGTAAATAACTATGAGCATTTCTTGTTAGATATGCAGAAAATGTTTCATACGCTTCGGGGAGAAGCTGCTATAAAAGAGTTATACGGTAATCAACAGGTTTTGAAATTTAGAATGGTCGATTATGGGCATGTTTATGTCAAAGGTGCTTTAGCAAGCCAAGGGCATAATGGCCATGACCAATATATTTCTATTGAAAATGATTTTGACCAAACGTCGTTGAGTGATTTCGCCTAATCTGACCAATTGGAAATGTCAGATTTGTAATCCTAATCGTCTATTTCCCGAAAATTCCCTATCTTTGCACCCTTATCTATGCGGTAGATGAATATCGGAATCCCAATATGGATGCTTGCTGTGTCGCTGCTGGCGGGTTTGGCGGCGGCTGCGGGGCTGTATGTGCGGAATAAACGGCAACACTATGGCAAAGCATTGACAATCATTTTGTTTGCACTACGAACCTTGATGGCCGGATTGGTAGTCTTGTTGCTCTTCAACCCGCTGATAAGGCAGAAATTCAGTTCGGTGGAAACCCCGACGATTATCCTCGCGCACGACAATTCCTCATCCGTCGTCCTTTGCAAGGATTCGGCATTCTATAAAAAAGACTATCTGGCTCATTTAGAGCAATTTCGAAAGGACTTGAATGCTGGTTTCCAGACGGATGAATACCTCTTTGGCGAGGAAGTCCGAGATTTCGAACCCCTCGATTTCTCCGACCAACTGACGGACCTTTCCTCGTTGCTGAACACTCTCAACCGTCGTTATTACAAGCGTAACGTGGGCGCGGTACTGCTCTTCTCCGACGGCATCTATAATCGGGGCTTCGAGCCAGAGCTGATGGCAGAGCAGTTCTCGTTCCCCATTCATACGGTGATTTTAGGTGATACGATGCCTTATCCCGACCTCGCCATCCGCAATGTGCATTATAATAAGGTGGTGTCTCTCGGCGCGACTTTCCCGGTCCGCGTGACCGTAGCGGCTCGTGACTTGGCTGGACGCAAAGCCCTGCTGACTCTTAAGGAAGGTGGAAACCTCATTGAGAAGCGCGAGATAGAGATTCCCTCCAACCGCTTCTCCAAAGAAATTGACTTTATGCTCGAAGCCACCAAGAAAGGCGTAATGGCACTTGATATTGAGGTGAGCGGCATAGAAGGGGAGGAACAACTGCTGAACAATGTGCGGCATATTTTTATTGAGGTGCTTGACCAGAAATATAAACTGCTCTGCGTGGCAGCCTCTCCGCATCCCGACTTGGCGGCTCTTCGTAGTGTGCTTAACGACAACTGCGAGGTGGACTTCTGTTTCGGGAAGGAAACTCTGCCCGAATTTGGCAACTATGACTTGGTCATTCTCCATCAGGTGCCTACTGTGCGTACGGATTTTGAAGCCTTGAAAGCTCAGTTGGATAAAAACGTGAAGCTCCCCGTCTTTTTTATCGTCGGTAACGAGACCGAGCGCGATATGTTGAACAAGTTACAGAAAGTCTATGGTTTGCATTCAGGTGCTACAAATACCCTGCTGGATGTGAAATCCCACCTGAATACCTCCTTCTCGACCTTTACCTTTGATAATAAGTCGGAACAACTGATTGCGAAATATCCGCCTTTGGCTCTGCCGCATTTGGAAGTCAACACATTGCAATCGCACGATGACCTTCTGTTGCAGGAGGTGATGGGCATCAAGTCGGGACTGCCTCTGCTGAGCTTCGCCAACGACGGACGCAAGACGGCTTTCCTGTTTGGCACTAACGTATGGCGATGGAGGCTCTTCGAGTATTACCAGAACAAGAATCATGATGTATTCGACGAGATGTTCTCCAAAACGCTGAAATATTTGCTATTGTCAGCCAATGATGGTTCAGCCATTTACGCCAAGGAAACCTACTACAGTAACGAGCCTGTCATCATTACCGCCGAATTGCGCAACCCCAACAATGAACTCGTCACAGAGCCTGAACTGACGATACAGATTGAAAACAAGGTGACGGGAGAGCAATATGACTACACCTTCGCCAAACGCGAACACGATTACGAACTGAATGCCGGCCTTCTGCCCGAAGGACTCTATACTTATAAATTGCAGGCGCAAATGGGCGAGCGACGCATTAACGCCAACGGAACTTTCAGCGTGGTAGCCATCGGAATTGAGGCACAACAGCTTACTGCTGATATTGACAGGATGCGTACTATAGCCCGATTGACTAACGGCAACTGTTATGCTGCTCGTCAGTTGGACCAACTTGCCACCGACTTGCACAACGACCCGCGTATCACGTCGGTGGAGCATCACGAGAGCCGCTTTGAGGACTTGATTCATTCCAAATGGATTTTCTTCGTCCTCATCGGGTTGGCGGCAGTTGAGTGGCTACTGCGAAAAATGTTCGGATCTTATTGATTGTTATAGAAATAGAAACTACGAATTGCACGAATGGAACGAATTATGAAGATAGAGAAATTTTACGGCTTCGCCGCTAATTCGTACGAATTCTGTTGTTGCGGTAATTCGTATGAATTGGATGCTTGCATCCCAATAATGCTCAATCAAATTCGTAAAATCCGTGTAATCCGTAGTTAAATATTTGACCAATAATTGTTTAATTAAATTGCTATAAAATGAAAATTCAAGACCAATCCGTCGTGACAATGACCTACGTCTTGCGCGAAAAAGACGAGAACGGTCGCCTCATCCAGGAGACCACCAAAGACAACCCATTCACCTTTATTTGCGGTATGCAACAGGTGTTGCCCAAATTTGAGGAGAACCTGATGGGCAAGGAGCCCGGCGATCATTACTGCTTCTACTTGACTCCCGAAGAGGGCTATGGTGTGCGTAGCGACAAGAATATTGTCGATTTGGACAAGAACATCTTTATGCAGAATGGCGTATTGATGGAAATTGTGAAGGAAGGTGCTCAGCTGATGATGCAGACTTACAACGGTCCGATGGCTGGCATCGTTATGGAAATCGGTGACACTCACGTGAAGATGGACTTCAACCATGATTTGGCAGGTGTGCCGCTCTGTTTCTCTGGCGAGATTCTCGATGTGCGCGAATCCACCGATGACGACTTCAGCGACAGTTGCGGAGGCAGTTGCGAGAGCTGCTCAGGTTGCCACTAAATAAAAAGGCCAGCAAGAAGCTGGCTTTTTTATTACGCTTTCTTCAGTAGTATCACATATACGGGGAAATGGTCGCTATATCCGCCCATCCAGACACCGCTGCCGAAGGTACGGAAAGGATAGCCGTTGTACTTGCCGCCGTGCTGTTTCAGGAACTCCTTATTGTGTACTTTGGCGCTCTTGAACTGGTAGGTGCTGTAGTCGGTGGGTAGCAGGGCAGGAGTGAGGATGGTTTGGTCAAGCACACCCGGAACGTCGCGATAGTAGTTGGTACCGTAGCCTTTCTTGTGCAGGTCGTACATGGGGTTGTAAAACTCACCGTCACGCAGGTCTTTCATGTCGCCAGAGGCACGCAGGTAGTCGGTGATGCTCTTGTTGTCGGGGTAATCGTTGAAGTCACCCATCATGATAATCTTGGCGTTCTGGTCCTTGCGCATGATGCTGTCGGCGATGTGGCGGCATAACTCAGCAGCAGCCACACGACCCGGCAAAGAACGCTTTTCGCCTCCGTAGCGCGAAGGCCAGTGCATCACGATGAAGTGCATCATTTCGCCATCGAAGAGGCCGCTTACTAACAATTGGTCGCGGGTGATAAAGTCGGGTTGGTCGGGCACGATGGTGCGGTACGACTTACTGCTCACCAGTTTGAAGTATTTTGGATTGTATAGCAGACCAACATCAACACCACGTCTATCGGGAGATTCGTAGTGCACCACCTGGTAGTTGCGGTCTTTCAGCTCGGGCTGAGCAACGAGGTCTTCCAACACGGTTCGGTTCTCCATTTCCGACATTCCCAAGACAGCTACGCCATCGGGAGTAATGTCGGTGCCGATGGTAGAGATGGCGTAGGCCATATTATGGAGCTTGTTCAGGTATTTCTCGGTGTTCCATTGGTTGGAGCCTTGGGGCGTGAACTCCTCGTCGTTTTTATTTGGGTCGTCGATGGTGTCGAAGAGATTTTCCAGATTGTAGAAACCCACGAGGCCGACCTTATAGGCTTGCTGTTCCTGTGCGGAAATGTGGTTTATTTGCAAGCCAAAAGCCAAAATGACGAGTGCAAAGATGAGTTGCTTATTCATGGTTTGAGTGTTGTTTGCATAAATAATTAGGCGGCAAAGGTAGAAAAAAATCGGGCTTTTTTCTTTTCTTTGGATGATTTTTCGGCTTTACCAACCAAATTATTCCTAATTTTGCAACGCTGTTTCCATAGAAGGAAGCGGCAGACATAATGGAAAGACGTTGAACTGACGTTTTATCTGCGGCTCATGTGAATCTCGCAAAATCCAGTCGTCCGCACGGTAAAGCAAGGCTTGATGTCCCTATTTTCGTATACACCTTATTTATGTATATCGAATATCGGGAGCCTCGGCATTGCTTATCCTCGGACGATGGGCAATGCGAGAGCCTACATGAGCGGGATGAGCAATAGTTTTGACTCCCGCGTTTTTCTTTTGTGTTTTCGGTTTAGTCATAGTTTATCAAGTGACATAGGGAGTCTGCCACAAACACAATGAACAACAAATGAGAATGTTCAAAACGAAAACAATGGCTTTGACCGTAGCGATAGGTTTAATGTGTTCGTCTAATTTGTTGGCACAGATGGATAACAGCAGGCCTGGAGGACTGTTTGGTAGTGAAGGCTACACTTCCAAAGGACTGATGGGCAGAAGCGAAAGCACGGTTGGAGGCTACTTCACGGGTCAAGGTTTTGGTAGTACTGGCGCAAACATTACAGGCCAAACCTTTAACGTACCTTTAGGCGGTGGATTATTTATCATGCTTGCTGCCGGTGCCAGTTATGCAACAGTTAAATCTAGGAAAAATCAAAACAAAAAAAGAAAAGAAAAATGAACATGCAAAGAATCTGTATTATCGCAGCGGCAATGGCCTTGGTTTTAGGTCTGTCGCAATGCAAAAAAGAGCAACCCATGCCTGCCAACGAGGGTGAAAGCGTGGCCATTAGCCTGGAAATCAAAGGCAACGGAAACACAAAAGTGAACGTGAATACGGTCACGGGCGAAGTCGCTTACGAAAGTGGTGACAAGATTTATGTGGTCAGTGGCGGAAAATACGTTGGCACATTGACGCACAACGGCTCCAACTTTGGTGGCACCATCACCAACCCAACCGTTGGCGAACCGCTACACTTTTACTTCTTGGGCAATGTTGAACCAGAACAAACCCTAACGGCTGGTTCCACAACATCTTGTTCGGTGTCCATCAGCGACCAGACGCAGTGCATGCCTGTGATTGAATATGCGCCGTCCAACGAAACCTACGATTCTGGCACGACGACTTTTACAGCTATGCTCTTGAACAAGTGTGCCTTAGTAAAGTTCAATGTAACCACGGTTTCCGAAGCGGCCACTTGCATCACTGGCTTTAACAACATGGTGAACATCAATTTCTCTGAAAACTGCTTTAGCTATGGTAAAGAAGGTGCTGGAATTATCAAACTCGCTGCGGGTAGTGGTGAGAAATATGCCATCTTGTTACCTCAAGATGCTTTGGAAACAGGAGATGTGGGCAGTGCCTATTCGGCAGACATAACTTTCAAAGGTACACGTGGTGCTGTACCCGTTCTTGCCGAGAATGTTTATCTGACTTCGGGCATTGGAGTTTACGTTGCCACCGCAATTGACTTTAATTACCCATGCGTTGACCTCGGTTTGCCAAGCGGGCTGCTGTGGGCGACATGTAATGTGGGAGCCACTACACCAGAAGGCTATGGCGACTACTTTGCTTGGGGTGAGACACAACCTAAAAACTATTATGGATGGGAAAACTATCTGTATTATGAAGGAGGTGAATATCCATGGATTACTTGTACAAAGTATGATTATGATGGTCTATCCACCCTACTATCTGAGGACGATGCAGCCACAGCCCAGTGGGGAGCAAACTGGCGCATGCCAACAACTGAGGAGTGGCAGGAATTGCTTAATAATACAACAGGTGAATGGACAACTCAGAATGGAGTAAATGGATTGCTTTTGACAGCCTTGAATGGCAACAGCCTTTTCCTTCCTGCTGCGGGTCATCATTATTATGATGATTTTTCTAATGTCAACTACTATTGGTCAAGTTCTCTTGACTACTACTGGCATTGCGAAGCGGGAGCCCATGATTTTTACATCATCAATGATAGTTTTAACTTTGAAGTGTATCGTATGGCGCGCTGTAGCGGCTGTCCTGTCCGTCCTGTGCGTTCAACACTATAAATCAAAAAAAGCCTGCCTTCGGGCGGGCTTTTTTTTCGGGTTTACATAATATGATACAAAAATGGCATGATGCGAAAGTAGATTAACATTATTACGAAGACATCCTATGTGCGTCTCAACTCATTACATGCGCCTTCCACTCCAAAGGAATCTATGTGAGAGGGAGAGTAGTCATTGCCCAAAAATAGGCAGTGTGTGCTGCTTTCATGTGATTTTATATCGAACTCTCGTTAAATTTGTCTTTCACTAAAAAAGCACACTGTCCCACTGTCCTACACGGGGAACTCCCGGGACAGTGGGACAGCAAATGGCGTTTTTGGGGATCCTCTCTCTGTGATTTTAACTGCAACAACTGCAACAACTGCAACAGAAGCCATTTTTTTTGAGCAAAAACCTTGCAGAATCCAGAATTTTTGTTTATTTTTGCAATCGCAAAACAAAGCAGCGAATGAGCTACATCAATCCTTGTAACTATCTGTGTTTGTGAACGATAAATAGCATAGATAGACTTGTAGGCTCTATTCGATACCATAACACTTTTACAATCAATACATTAAAGGCTTCAAAACTATAGCAAGCCTATAGCAACGCTATACCAAGCCTATAGCCCCTTTGAGGTAACTTTGAGGTAACATTGAGTTAACTTTGAGATTCCTTTCAGTTCCCTTCCTACTCCCCATCTGATTCCAATCTGCTGCTCTCTGATTTGTATCTGATGTCACTTCCTTTCGGATAATATTGTTATAGTGTCCCAACTGTCCCTACCTGCCCCCCGGGGGACAGTGGGACACCTAGCCCGTGAGTTTGGTGCCGCCAAACTCATTTGTTGATTATTGACAATTGCAGTTGATAATTTGGGAAAAAAATCTAATCGACTTTCAACTTTATTTATTATGTTTGCACCTTGATAATTCTGCTTAAAGAAAAAGTTGTTCATAATCATAACATCCTAAATATGAAGAAATTTCTATTCTTAATGACGGTCTCGATATGGGTAGTCGCACGAATGCCAGCTCAGACTATCGACACCACCAGCCTTGACCAACATGATGTGCCGACGGTAATTCTCATGGATTCTGACTTTGAAGAGTCTTCCTCTTCAATCAATGATGCCTCCACCTTGTTGAATTCGTCGCGCGACGTGTTCAATAGCATTGCGGCCTACAACTTTGGTTCGCTGCGCTATCGTGTGCGTGGCAATGACTCGAAATACAGCGAGGTGATGATCAACGGCATCTCGATGAATGACCCAGAGACGGGCAGACCCGTCTTCAGCAACTGGGGCGGACTGAACGATTCCTTTCGTAACTCGGTGCTCGTGGAAGGTTTGGGCAAGACGGATGCTGGATTCGGTGGTCTTGGTGGCTTGACAGCCTACTCGACACGTGCCTCGGAATACCGTAAGCAAATCTCGCTGAGCTATGCCTTCAGCAACCGCTCGTACAACCACCGCGCTATGGCTTCCATTGGCACAGGCGAAATGGGCAAGGGCTGGTATCTGATGGCTAATGTCAGCGGACGTTATGCCGGCAAGGGGTACACCGAAGGCACTTCCTACCGTGCCTACAGTTATTTCCTCTCGGTGGAGAAGAAAATCAACGAGAAGCACAGCATCAACCTTACAGTGTTTGGCGCACCCTCGCAGCGTGGCGGCTCGAGCCCTGTGGTGCAAGAGATTTACGACCTTGAAGGTACCAACTACTACAACCCCAACTGGGGTTATCAAACGGTGGATGCTTCTGGCAAGCAGGTCATCCGCAATTCGCGTATGAGCACTTATCATCAGCCAATGACCCAATTCACTTGGTATTGGACACCGAACAAGAGGACCTCGTTCCACACCACAGCCTACTTTTTTGCTGGCAAGGCGGGCCAAACCAGCCTCGAATGGGGTGAGGGCAAAGACCCGCGCCCCGACTACTACAAGAACCTGCCAAGCTATTACATGACCAATGCCCACAGTACAAGAGAAATCGAAGCACAGTTTGAGGCTTGGATGAATCGCGACTCAAAGGTCACACAAATTGACTGGGACAAACTGTACAATGCCAACCGTGACCACCTTTTTACGGTGTATAATGCCAACGGTACTGAGGGCAATACTGTTACAGGCGCGGCCTCGAAGTACATCCTCGCCGAGCGCCATTTCGACAAGATGCAGTTGGGTGATGCCTCCTATTTTAAGCACGAGTTCCAACCTAACCTCATCATGACGGGTGGCTTTGCTTTTAGTGCTTCAAGAACACACTATTATGAGAGCATCAATGACCTGCTGGGTGGCGATTACTACTACGATATTAATAAGTATGCCGAGAACCTTGAAAACGAGGAATGCCAGACCAATATGTTCAACCCGAATCACGTGGCCAAGACGGGCGACATCATCAGCTACAACTACTACGCCAACCGCAACTTTGTCCGCATTTGGGATCAAATTGATTGGCTCGTCGGCAACTTTGACCTCTACTTAGGCTTGCAGGCTGAGCTTACGCAAATCTGGCGCGAGGGTCTATGGAAGAGCGGTTCCTTTGCTGACAACTCCTATGGCAAGGATGTGAAGCACAACTTTTTCGACCCCAGTGTGAAAGCGGGTGTGACATATGCCATCAACGGACGCAACCACCTTGTGGCCAACTTCGCTTATATGTTTCAGGCGCCTCAATTCCGCGACATATATGTCTCGCCTCGTACCCGGCATACCGTCGTGGAGGGCGACCTGAAGAGTGAACGTATCAATGCCATCGACTTGAGCTATCTCTATCGCTCGCCTGAGTTCAAGTTCCGTCTGACGGGATACTACTACACTTACCAAAACCTTATTTGGAACCGCAGCTTCTATTGTGAGAACGTGTTCCTTAACACCACGACCAGCGCCAACTCCTACACCAGCGAGTTTATCAACTTCATCATGACGGATATCAACCAAAAGAGCCTCGGTTTGGAATTGGGTGCGGAGTGGAATATCACCCCGACCATCACGCTTCAGGCTGCTGCCGCCAATGGTATCCATGTGTATAACAACAACCCCATCTTCTCGGTTTACGACGATAACAACACAACGGCTTACATCCAGAATAGCGTGGCTTACTTGAAAGGCTATCACGTCTCTGCTGGTCCCGAGACGGTGGCCTCGTTAGGCATTAAGTACAATTCGCCGAAGTATTGGTGGGTGAGCCTCAACGGCAACTACCTCGCTAATATGTACTTCGATGTGAACCCCTACAATCACACGGAAGAGGGTATGCTGCACTATGCCCAGGGCGACATCCGTATTGAGGAAGTGCTGCGTCAGGACCCGATGAAGCCTGCTTTTACACTTGACTTTTACGGCGGTTTCTCAAAACGCTATAAAGGATACTACTTCCTTTTCAACCTGAGCATCAACAACCTGCTTAACAACAAGAACACTATCCTCTACGGTTACGAGCAGTTGCGCTTCAATGCCAACAACCCGGATATGTTCCCTGACAAGTACTCGTATATGTATGGTATCAATTATTTTATCAGCTTAACGGTCAGAAAATAACAAATAAACACCATTTAATATGAAAAACAGACTATTCAACAGTTTTATCCTTCTTGCTCTGTTGGGAATGGTTTTCGTTTCTTGCAAGAAAGAGTATCCTGAACCGCCTATCCAGGATTTGCCGGTAGGCACCGTTTACACTATTGGCGAGATTCTCGGTATGGAATCGGGCACCGTCTTTACTGAAGATGCGTCGGTATATGGTATCATCACCGCCGACGAGCAATCGGGCAACCTTTACAAGTGTGCCTTCATGCAAGACCGCGCTACAGGTGATGCTATCGAACTTTACCTCAACGCCGTTTCGGGTGTCCGCATCGGCGACTCGGTCCGCATCTATCTGAAGGATGTGACCTATTCTTTGTACAATAATCTGCCCCAGCTGAATGGGTTTGAAGCCGATGGCCATATCGTTATTTTGGCCAACAACAAGCCCATTGAGCCAGCCAAAGCAACCATTGCTGAAATTAACCAAGGCAAGTATCTCGCTGGACTTGTACGTTTGGAGAATGTGAGGTTCACTGAGCAGAACACTTTCGCAGAATCGAACACCTACGGCAACCGCACCTTGGCCGACCCGATGGACTACTCGCAGACTGTCATCGTTCGCACCAGCAACTACGCCAATTTCGCCAACGACTCGTTGCCACAAGGCACAGGTAACCTTATCGCCATTGCTTCGGTGTATGGCAGTACTTGGCAACTCTATATCCGTTCCGCTAAGGAATTGGAGTTTGACGGATATACCCCTGGCGGCGATGCCGACCTGCCTTACTACCAGGATTTCACCTCATCGTTTGGCACCTATACGACTTATGATGTCTCTGGTTCGCAATCTTGGGAGATTGACTATAACACGGCCAAAATGACGGGCTATGCCAACAGCACCAACTATGCCAATGAGGACTGGCTGATTTCGAAACGCTTCTCCTTGGAGAATGTCATGGAAGTTAATATGACGATGACTTACATCGTCCGTTACTTCAACAATGTGAATGATGACATTACGGTTTGGGTCTCTTCTGACTACACCTCTGGCGATCCGACCCAAGCCAATTGGACACGGGTTCCTGCTACATGGACTGAAGGCTCCGACTGGTATAATTTTGCTTCCACTACACTCGACATCTCGGAATTTGTTGGTCAAAAGGTTTGTGTGGCAGTGAGATACCTTTCCAATGATACTAAGGCTGGCACTATTGAGGTGCAGAGCATCCTGATCCAAGAAGGCAGTGGCCCGACGCCTCCTCCTGGCCCAGGAACCGGTGGTGAGGTGCAGACCATGCCTTATTGCCAGAGTTTTGCCTCAGAATTTGGCACTTATATGACTTACGATGTCATGGGCTCCGAATCTTGGATGATTGACTACAGCACTGCAAAGATGACAGGCTATGTCGGTGGCAGTTACTATGCCAACGAAGACTGGCTCATTTCGTCACCTGTGGCTATCACGGGTGTGAACGATGCCAAGATGACCGTGTCTTACATTGGCCGTTATTTCAACAACATCAATGAGGAAGTGACCGTTTGGGCTTCAACGAATTATGAATGGGGTAGTGACCCGACGACCGCCATGTGGACGCAACTTGCCACAAACTTGGTTGAAGGCAACAACTGGAACAATTTCCTCACGGCTGAAATTTCACTGACGGAGTTCGTCGGCCAGACTGTCACCGTAGCGGTGAAATACACTTCCACCGACAGCAAGGCTGGCACGATGGAAATACAGAGCATTTGCATCGAAGAGGGTAGTGGTGAAGTGCCTCCGACACCACCCACACCGGGACAAGGCGAAGGCAGTGGAACTGCTGATGACCCGTACAATGTGGCAGCAGGAATCGCCAATATAACTCAAGGTGATGCTTGGGTGAGAGGTTACATCGTAGGTGCTGTGAAAAGCGGACAGGAACATAATACTGTCAATTCCAATGACGACATTGATTGGGCAGCTCCGTTTGGACGTGCCACCAATGTTCTGATTGCTGACGATGCTTCGTGCAATGAAATTGCGAATTGTCTGATTGTGAAGATGCCGTCTGGAACTGCGCTTCGTTCACAAGTCAATCTGGTAGATCATCCTGAAAACCTTGGTAAGCAGCTTACTGTTTATGGTACGTTGAAGAGTAATGCTTTCGGAAGGCCTGGTCTGGAAAGCCCTGGTTCTGAATCCGACTTCATTTTTGAAGGTGGTGACACACCAACGCCTCCCGATCCTGGGACTGGCATTTTCTCTGAATCCTTTGCCAACGGACAGGGTCAGTTTACAATCCATAATGTATTGCTTCCTTCTGAATTGACTTATGTTTGGATGCACGATGCTTCCCGCAAGCACATGAAAGCGAGTTCCTTTAAGAGCAACACCCCATATAAGGCAGAGAGTTGGCTGGTTTCGCCAAAAATTGACCTTTCTGGTATTAATTCGGCTGTACTGACGTTTGAACAAGCCATCAATTATGCAAACCCTGAAGGTAGAATCCATGTCATGATTTCTAATAACTTTGAAGGGGAAATCGCAAATGCCGAATGGACAGAGTTGGAGTTTGACCAATGGCCTGTCAATGATGGCAGTTGGACGTTCGTTACTACAACGATTAATTTGTCCGTTTATATTAACCATGCTGTTTCTATCGCTTTCAAATACACCAGTGAAGCGACACAGGAAGAGTGCCCCACATGGGAAGTGAAGAATGTCGTGGTAGAATAAACGCAACCGGGTAATTATCCAAAAGCCTGCCTTCGGGCGGGCTTTTTTTTGTTCTACAGATTTCCACGGTTTTCCTGTTTTTCCCCATGATTCCACAATTTTCTACATTTTTTCTTGTTGTATTGAATTATTGTAATTTAATATAAATCAGCAATTTGTGTTATAATTATAAATTAGGTATGAAAAATGCTGTAAATGACAAAAAAAATCAAACCATGAGAATGAAATTGTTTGTTTCAGTAGTATTGCTCTTAGCCGTTGCTTCCTCATGCAATGTGGAGCGTTCTGAGAAGTATCAGACTTTGTTGTCCGAGCGTGATTCACTTTATACCGAAGTTGTGGCTGCCAAAGGCGGCTTCGACCAGGCTCTTACCACGATTAACGAAATCGAGAATGCACTTGAATCGGTGCGTGCTGCTGAAGGCATCATCATGATGGAAAGTGAAGAAGGCAACACTAATAAGGCTGTCTCTGAAATTAACGCCATTCAGCAGACTTTGCAGGAAAACCGCAACAAGATTGCTGATCTTGAAAAGCAGTTGGCCAGTCAAGGAGCACAGTCGAAAGCATTGAATCAGACAGTCAAAAGACTGAAAAAACAGTTAGAGGAGAAAGACAACTACATCACTTCGTTGAAAGATGAGTTGCAACAAAGCCGTCAGCAGATTGCTGAATTGAACACGCAAGTGTCTGACTTGAACGAAAACATTGAGAACTTGAATGAAAACATTGATGTGCTCAGTGTGCAGAATGCTGCCCAACAAGCCACTATCGAGAACCAGGATGCTGCCCTCAACACCGTATGGGTGTGCATTGCCACCCAACAAGTGTTGAAAGAGAAGGGCATCGTTAAAGGTGGTTTGTTCCAAGGCAACGAGATTAACAATAAGGGTTTTGACCAAAGCCAGTTCATGCAGTCTGATAAACGTGAGTTGACAATAATTCCCTTGAATACAAAGAGAGCCACTTTGATTACCACTCATCCTGAAGACAGTTATGAGATTACTGACGATGAGAATTTTTCAAAAGTGTTAAATATCAAGGATAAAGACGCTTTCTGGAGTATTTCTAAGTATTTGGTTGTTTCCATCAAATAATTCCGTTCAACGGAATCTGCTCGTTTTCAATTTTTTTCAAACTGGCCTCGCCGTTCCCAATGGTGAGGCTTTTTTTTGTTTCTTTTGTTCGCATCATTAAAAAAATGCCTAATTTTGTGGCATGAAAACGAGTATTTTGGTAGTTGAAGACGATGCCTCTTTTGGCATGATGATGCAGACCTGGCTGAAAAAGAACGGCTATCAGGCTGTATTGGCATCGTGTTACGAACAGGCTAAGATTGAGATTTCATCCCATTCGTTTGATTTGATTCTCACGGATTTGCGTCTTCCAGACGGAGATGGTATTTTGTTGATGACATGGGTGCGTGAGAAGATGAAAAGCAATGTACCTTTCATCGTGATGACGGGTTATGCTGAGGTGCAGACCGCTGTTTCAGCCATGAAACTGGGAGCTTTTGATTATCTCAAGAAACCAATTAATCCAAGTATTTTGGAGGAAAAGATTGTGGCAGCCTTGGAATCTTCTGAGGAGGAAATGCCAGAGGCTTTTATCCCTTCCAAGAAACGTTGGGTGAGAGGATCTAGTCAGGCTATCACAAAACTCTATAAACATGTTGAATTGGTGGCTCCCACCAAATTCTCTGTGTTGATACTTGGAGAGAGCGGTACGGGCAAGGAATACATTGCTCGAATGATTCACGACTTGAGCCAGTATAAGGACGGCCCATTTGTTCCCGTCGACTGCGGAAGCCTTTCCAAAGAGCTTGCGCCCAGTGAATTGTTTGGCCATTTGAAGGGTGCCTTTACTTCAGCAATTGCTGACAAGAAAGGTGTGTTTGAGCAAGCCAAAGGCGGTACTGTGTTTCTTGATGAAGTTGGTAACTTACCGTATGAGGTACAGATGCAGCTATTGCGTGCCTTGCAGGAGCAAAAAGTGAGGCCGGTGGGTTCCGCTACTGATGTCAACGTTGACGTGCGTATCCTTGCAGCCACCAATGAGGATTTGCGCCAGGCTATTGAAGAGGGTAGGTTCCGTCAGGATTTGTACCATCGCATCAATGAGTTTGCCATTGAGGTGCCGCCTTTGCGTGAGCGTTTAGAAGACTTCGATGAATTGACGGAGTTTTTCATCCGTCAAGCGAATGAAGAACTGGGTAAGAATGTGAAAGGCATTACGCGCGAGGCTTCCGATATGTTGAAAGCTCAACGTTGGAACGGCAACCTGCGTGAATTGCGCAATGTGGTACGTCGTTGTGTTCTTTTCGCCAATGGCGAGAATATCGAATTGGACGATTTGCCTGTGTTTACCTCTGTCATTAAGAAGGTGACGAATGAAGGGGTAGAGGATTGGGCTTTGCGTCCTGATCACGAGAAGGAACAAATTGTCGCTGCACTGAAAAAGGCACGAGGCAATAAGACCGTGGCTTCAAAACTCCTCCAAATTGACCGAAAAACGCTTTACAACAAGATGCATCTGTATGGCATCGAACTGTAACTTTATCCAATCTCATATTTCTCTGCCAGCAAATCCATTAATTCATCGGCTTGTGCCATGAAAGCAGTGGCATCGTCTTTCCAGTTTGGATAGTCAGCTTCGGCTTCGCTCTTTCCACGCATCGCGTTCATCTTGGCAAGGAATGTGGTGTCGCGTTCCAGTTGGGTAAACATGGGTAGCATCTTGTGACAAAGATGTTGCATTTCCACAAAGTCGGAGGATTCAATCAAGGCATTCATAGTGACAAGATCGTTGGAGGTGGATTGGACAAAGACACTGAGAATACCTGTTATCGCCTCGCGATCATTCCCCATCATCTCGCTGAAAGCGGGAAAGTCGGGGAAAGCGGTTTCTTCTTTGCATTCGTCATGGGTTGCACTTCCGAACAACTGTTCCAATTGCTTCATGTTGAAAGGTTTTTGAAGGAATCCGTCAAAGCCTTCTTCTATGGACTTCTCTGTGTTGTATTCGATGCGTCCAGTCATCAAGATAACGGGCTTGCTGTGGTCGACTTCCTTGACAAGATATAGGATGTCATTGCCGCTAACGATACCCATCTCCCTATCGGTGAGAATGTAGTCGTATTCGTGGAGATGTTGCAGCGCATTATCAAAATCATTCATGGAGCGACAAGGAATAGACTGGTGACCAAGTCGATGAAGCATTGTGTCGATGACAGAGAGTAAAGTGTTGTCGTCGTCAAAAACCAGTATGTTGAGACTTTTGCCGCTCTCTTCTGTTTTCTTAGTCTCTTTGTTCATCCCTTCCACTTCTTCTACAGGTAATCTAATTTCGAAATGGGTGCCTTTACCTACTTCCGACTCAAGACTGATTTCGCCGCCAAGCAGGTCGACAAGACCTTTCACCACAGTCATGCCATAACCGGAGCCTTCAGCGAATTGGGTGTAACTCTCAATGCGTGCAAAAGGTTTGAACACCTCTTCTCGCTGGTCTTCGGGTATGCCCATGCCAGTGTCGATGATATCGAAAACCAACAGGTTGCGTCCCAGACGGACTTTGAAGGTGACGCTACCCTTCAATGTATATTTGATGCCGTTGGAAATAAGGTTGGTCAGGATTTGCCTGATTTTTAGTTTGTCTGAGTTGAGGTAAGTGCCGTTTTCAATGCTGTTTTCAAAGTTGAACTGCAGGTTCTTGTGCTGTGCGATGGGAGCAAACATTTCGGTGATTTCGTCACAGAGTTGTCCGATGTCGAAAGTCTCTTTGTTGACTTGTAGCTTACCTTGCTCAAGTCTGGAATATTCCAGCAGATTGTTAAGCAGGTTGAGTATGTGGTCGGCAGATTGTTGTATGGAGTTAATTTCTTTTTCGTTGCCGGACTTGTCGATAAGTTCCACATGACCCAAAATGGAGCTAAGCGGTGTCTTGATGTCGTGACTGACAGAGAGCAGCAGCTTGTGGCGACTTTCCATAATCTCCTCAGTTTTTTTCTTTGCTTCTTCGGCAGCTCTTCGTGCTCGGTAGCCTTTGTTGACATCGCCAATAATAAGAATGATGAAAATGACAATGAGAACTAAGGTTACAGCACCGATGAGGATGGAGGTTTGGGTGTTGGCTTGGATGATGGCTTCGCTTTTCTCGATTTCGACAATGGTGGAGTCTAGAATTTCCTGATTAAGTTTTATTAATAAGGTGGAGATTTGCTCTGAAAGTTGGTTGTCGGCTTTGACGAGTTCCTGTGTCTTGTTTTCGTATGCCTTGATTTTTTCCCAGTATTCCGCTCTGGCCCTTTCGGAAAGCACGCGGAGGTCTTCAATAATGTTGATGGTATCGGGTCGTTGCTGTTGGATGTGCAAGGTGTCGGTGCGTTCAATGCTGATATGGACGAGGCTGTCTTTCACTTCGGCAGGGTTGGGGCTGAAGACATGCCCCAAACGGTTCCAGAACCCTTTTCTCTCAGCAGGTCTCGGCACTCGAATGACGGTGTCTTTTGAGATTGTGGTGACCACAATTTCGTCTTCGGGCTTTGGAGGTACGTAGTTTTCAATGGTGCGGTCAAACTCAGCAAAGGGATTGAAGTCGTGGAATTGGCGCGACAACTCATTGCTGATACGTCCCTTACTCTTGATGAGTGTGACGATTTTTTGAATCATGAGTTTATTTTCTTCGCTAATCTCAACAAGCATTAATGAGTCAGATTGGTCGATGATGGCTTTGCTATAGGTGTTGAATTGACGTTTGTATTTGGCCTGTTCGGTGAAAGCGTATAGATTGGCTGCATTTTGGGCACCATGTACGTTCTTGGTGAATTGATTGACCCAATTGAGGGCGTCATGCTGGGCACTGATGTTGGAACGTTGGTTCTCAATACTGTTGCGAAGGTTGAATATGTAGTAGAACAAAGCGGCACACAAAACCAAAACAAAGAGGTATGTGATGACCACCTTCCAACTCGTCCTGCTTTCATTTGGGTATTCCTTGATTCTATTCTTCGACATAACGCTGCAAAGATATAGCTTTTTTCCCTATTTTTGCTTGTCGAATTTCGTTATGTCTGCACAGACCCGTTCCATATTGCATCGTTATTGGGGCTATCCTGGTTTTCGTCCACTTCAGGAAGATATTGTCGATTCGGTGATGGCAGGAAAAGACACCTTGGCTTTGCTACCTACGGGCGGTGGCAAAAGTATCTGCTTTCAGGTGCCGACTATGGCGATGGAGGGATTGTGCCTTGTCGTAACGCCACTTATCGCATTGATGAAGGATCAAGTGGCGCATTTAGAGGAAAAAGGCATTGCGGCAGCAGCAGTACATTCCGGCTTGCATCCCGATGAGATGGAACTGGCGTATAATCAGGCTGTGTTTGGACGCTTGAAATTTTTGTATGTCTCTCCGGAACGGCTTCAAACCCATCAATTAATTGAGACGGTTAAGCGTATGAAAGTCTGCCTGTTGGCTGTTGACGAATCGCATTGCATCTCTCAATGGGGGTACGACTTTCGCCCGCCTTATCTGAAAATTGCTGACATTCGTCCATATATGCCGAACACTCCAGTATTGGCACTGACGGCAACAGCAACTGCAAAGGTGGTAGACGATATCCAGTTTCATCTTGGATTCAAGAAAGAGAATGTGTTCAAAGCCAGTTTTGAAAGAGAGAACCTCTCCTATAAAGTGTTGCATGAAGCCGACAAATACGGAGTCTTGCACCGTAAACTGGAAAGGATAGGGGAGGGAAGTGCCATTGTTTATGTACGCAATCGTAAAAGGACTCAGGTCATCGCCGATTGGCTCAATTCCGTTGGGTTACCGGCAACATACTATCATGCAGGATTGGATGCACGGACGCGCAACGAGCATCAGGATGTATGGATGTCAGGAAAGATAAAAACTATCGTAGCTACCAATGCTTTTGGGATGGGTATTGACAAGCCCGATGTGCGCCTCGTTGTTCATATGGATTTGCCTGATAGCCTTGAGGCTTATTTTCAAGAGACGGGTCGTGCGGGACGTGACGCAAAACCATCTGAGGCATTGTTGCTTGTCTCACCTGCTGACATCACTAAAGTGCATGACAATGTAGCACAGTCATTCCCTGATTTAGAACGCATTAAATTGATTTATAATGCGTTGGGTAACTATTTTGATATTCCGGTGGGAGCGGGTGCCAATTGCTCATATCCGTTGATTCTCAAGGATTTTTCCGACAGGTACGGCTTTTCAATTCTTGAGGTGTTTCACACACTCGACATTTTGGAGAAAGAGGGTTTTCTGATGCGTTCCGATGGAATTGACGAGCCTTCAAGGGTGATGATTAAGGCCTCTCGGGATGATATCTACGGATTTCAAGTCAATAATCCGAAATACAGCGAACTGATAAAATGTATGCTGCGAAGTATGCCGGGTGTAATGACAGATTTTGTCAAAATCAACGAAGAGACCATCGCGCGAAGGATTGGCCTGTCTGTAGATAAAGTGATTGAGCAACTGAAGAAGCTTGAAGAGTGGCATTTCCTATCCTATGCCCAAAGAGGTGGAAAGCCACAGGTGATTTTTCTTTCAGAGTTTGTCGATACCAAGCATTTTAACCTTTCAAAAGAGAACTATCACAATCGCAAAAAGGATGCAGAGGAACGCATGAAGGCGGTGATTGGATTTGTAAACAACGATGCGGAATGTCGAAATATACAGCTTCTACACTATTTCGACGAGAAGGATGCGAAACCATGTGGAAGATGTGATGTGTGTTTGAGTAAAATCAAGACGAAACCCGTTGAATACCGAACCATCGAAGACCAAGTCATATCGGTTGTGAGTGAGGATGGAGTTTTTCTTGATGATTTGATGCACCAATGTACCAATATTGATACTGAACGCTTGATGGATACCGTCCGCTTCCTTGTCGACAACGGGGTGCTTAGCATGGAGACAAATGGCCGCATTTCAAAAGGGAACAAAAAGAGCCGTCATTCCTGACGGCTCTTATGCTTGTTCTTCAAGCTTAGCTTATTTCAGCAAGTTGCTAGCGGCCTTGAATTTCACAACCTTCTTGGCGCCAATCTTAATGGTCTTGCCAGTGCGCGGATTGCGACCTTGGCGGGCAGGACGCTCGACAACACTCATGGTGCCAAAACCAACGAGGGCAATCTTGCCACCCTTCTTGAGTTCTTCCTTAGAGGCGTCTACGATGGCATCGACAGCCTTTCTTGCATCAACTTTAGTCATGCCAGCCATTTCTGCAACGGCATTGATTAAATCTACTTTGTTCATTTTGATATATTTAATTGGTTAAACGTTCAAGCGACAAAAATAATGTATTTTTGATTAATGCAAGTAATTTTTGAAAAAAAAAGCGAATTTTTTTACAAAAAAGCCAATTTTTTTGTGGAAAATGTCATGCTTTGTCATTAATGAGAGCTGTCCAGTTTCCAATGAGTTGCGTTCCTCGCAAGAAATCGGCTATACTCATGCGCTTTTTCCCAGCTTGTTGCACCTCAGTAAGACTAAGATAACCGTCTCTAAGAGCCACTTTGAGGTATCGTTTGTTGTCAGTGACGATGCAACCGGGTTGCTCATTAGATGGATTGAGTTCCATTTCTGCGGCAAAGACTTTTAATTCGATGCGTCCGTTTTCTGTGGAGGTTAGAACGGTGTGTGCAGCAGGGTAAGGCGATAGACCACGTATGTGGTTGTATACACTTTGTACGTCACGACTCCAGTCAATGCGACAAAACTCTTTACTAATTTTTGGTGCAGGTTTTAGCTCACCCTCAGGTCCCAGTGCATCCTGTTCCAAGGCGCATACTGTGCCCGACTCAATCTTTTGGATAGTTTCCACTACAACTCTGTTGCCCAGCATCATTAGCTCGTCATGCAGTTCGCCTGCATTTTCATTGGGACGGATAGGCACTGTTTCGCGCATAATGACAGCTCCCTTATCGATTTCTTCGTTGAGGAAAAAGGTGGTGAGTCCGGTCTCGGTTTCCCCGTTGATGATGGCGAAGTTGATGGGGGCAGCACCTCGGTATTGGGGCAATAGTGAGGCATGAAGGTTGAAAGTACCCAATCGGGGCATCTGCCATACTACTGCAGGGAGCATTCTGAAAGCAACCACGATGAAAAGGTCTGCTTTGAAAGAAGCTAACTGTTGAAGAAATAACGGGTCTTTCAACTTCTCGGGTTGTAATAGGGGCAACTCATGTTGCAATGCAACCTTTTTAACTTCCGAGTATTGGATTTTCTGTCCTCTCCCTGCGGGTTTGTCGGGCATAGTTACTACGGCAGCTACATTGTAACCCGCTGCAAGAATGGCCTCAAGTTGAGAGGCGGCGAATTCGGGTGTGCCGAAATAGACGATTTTCAAGTTTTCCATAGATATTCGCTGGTGGATAAAAAAACTGGCCCGTAACATCGGACCAGTTTCAAGAAACTTATTTAACCTTAAAAAATCGTTATTTCATTTTTTCTTCCAAGTAAGCGATGTTCTTGCTGATTTCGAAAGCCTCATTACTCAGCGGATAATCTTTCTTGAGAAGTTTGTAAGCTTCAAGGGCTTTGGCATAGTTACCCATGATTTCGTAAGTCATGCCTTCTTTGACGAGGAACATCGGCGATGTGAAGTCATTCGGGTTCTTGCGTGCAGCTTTGCCGTAATAGTTAGCGGCATTCTGGTTGTCGCCCAGTTCCATGTGGCAATCACCGATAGCACCAAGAGCCATGGGAGCCAGAATCTGGTCGTCGCCTGTGTAGCTTTCCAACTGCTTAATGGCATCTTGGTAGTTGCCCAACTTCATATAGCTGATACCCGCATAGTATTTGGCCAGTTTGGCAGTCTTGGTATTGCCGTATTCTTTGATGATATCCAGGAAACCAAGGTTGTTGCCATCTCCGTTGAGGGCGTTGTCATACTGCTCGTTTTCAAAGTACTGTTGTGCCTTGAATATCTGGGCACTGGCAGTCTCGTTGCGCTTGTTCATGTATTTGGTCACACCAAAGATGCCAAAGGCAACCACCAATAATACGATGAGAATGGTCCAAAGGAGTTTCTGGTTGTTTTCAATCCAAAGTTCGGTTTTGCTCAAGGCTTCTTCTACGTTTTCGAGCCTTTCTTCCGCTTGTTTTGTGTCTTGTTTTGCCATATCTTTTCAAAATTTCGAGGTGCAAAAGTACGCTTTTTAAGGATATGAAACTCTATTTTTTTGATTTTTTGACCTATATTTTTAAGTTATTATGATAAGTGTTTGATTTTTATATAATTAAATTGCTTGTTTTGCTGTCGCTATTTGCTGTAGGAGAAAATTGTTGTACTTTTGCAATCTCAAATAATGAAAGCCGATGAAGAAAAGCAGATTCTATGACGGGCGTGTATATCATGATGATGAGGTGAGGAAACGCGGAACGCAGGACTTTGGGCCTCGTGATGCCGCATTCCTTGAGTTTCTGTCGCAGTTTATCACCGATGAACGCAGACAGCGTTTTGAAGAAGTGTTGAATTGGCGTACCCGACATCTTACCGTTGTTCTTGAAGACATCTTTCAACCACACAACGCCAGTGCTGTATTGCGTACCTGTGATCTGCGTGGGGTCCAGGATATTCATGTGGTCGAGAATCGAAATCATTATGATGTCAATCCAGAGGTGGTGATGGGCAGCACGAAGTGGCTCAGCCTATATCATTACAATGAGACGGAATATAACACGCCAGCGGCTTTCGAACGTTTGAGGGGAGAAGGCTACAAAATCGTGGCTACCTGTCCGCATTGGGATGATTTTACGCCAGAGGCTCTGCCTCTTGACGAACCTGTGGCGCTGGTCTTTGGCACCGAGAAAGAAGGACTTTCTGATTATGCCATAGAAAATGCCGATATGCACGTCCGAATACCCATGTTCGGATTCACGGAGAGCTATAACATCAGTGTGTCTGCAGCATTGCTGCTATACACCTTGACTAACCGGCTCCATGATTCAGCTGTCATCGACTGGCGACTCAGCGAAGCCGAACGGAACGCAGTTCGTTTGCTTTGGACGCGCCGCAGTTTGAGCCGTATACGTCATTACGAACGCAAGTTTGCAGAACTGCATCCTGAGTTTGGATAAGACAATTTACTTGTATCTGTATGCGAGGTATTATAAAAAATGCTACTTTTGCAGCAAATATGAATTGAAAAATGAGAAAGTATGTGATTATTTTGGCGGCTTTGATACTTCTGTGTACTACCTCTTGCAAGAAGACACGCTATTGCCGCTGCACTACCATACAAAATGATGAGGTAGTGAATCTTGGTGAGGACTTCTATACTATTGAAGACGGATCTTCCTGCTCCGACCGTGCTAAAGAAATCGTCGGATGGGGACAGGTGATTTGCACAGAGGTTTCCAAATACGAAGCTACTGGCGAGGAGAACAAGTGGTGGGAGAACCTGTTTGGATTAGGCGGAGGAAAGAATTGATACTCATTTTCAACAACCGAATAAATACCGAAGAAATGAAAAAGTTATTATTAGCTTTTGCAGTGGTTGCACTTGTCGTTGGTGCAACTTCATGCAACAAACAGAAGAAATGTCAATGTACTTGGAAGATTGGAAACACGACCATTGAAGGTGACGTGTTCCTTACTGACGAAGACAAAACCTGTAAGGATTACGAGGCAACGTATACGTATTCCGAGATAGATTGCCATAGAGTCTATTAATGAACTAAATCCAAGTAAAGGCACATGTTACGACGTGTGCCTTTTTTGTTCATGGCTAAATTTAAGCAAATAGCTCCCATTATACTGAAAGTCCTTCTTGGACTGGTTTTTATCGCTTCTGCCATATTGAAGATTTTCGATATGGACAAGTTCGAGATTTACATCTACAGCTATCATTTCTTCAGTCTGAATTTCTCCTTTCTGGTGGCTCGTGCCGCCATTATTGTTGAATTGGTTCTTGGTGTCGGTCTGGTTTCCAATACGCTACATAAGTTCTATTGGTTGGGCAGTATGGTGATGCTTGCTGGATACACCTTATTATTAATATATGCACTCTGTCTCGGACGTACTGACAGTTGTCATTGTTTTGGCGATTTCCTTCAACTTGATCCTAAGCAAAGTCTCCTGAAGAATGTGCTGTTGATGATGCTTTTCCTGCCAATTTACAAAGTGAAAGAGTGGGAAACTCCTTATCGTTGGCTGTTTTTCTTTTTGGCTTTACTGGCCTCGTCCATTACAGTTTTTGCCATCTCGCCGCCTGACAACTTCACCGATGCCTACGACTCAGATGAAAACATACAAATGGAGTTTTTCAACGATTTGTTGAATGAGCCTCCATTGGACAGCCTGAATCTGAAAGAAGGTAGGCAAGTGCTGTGTTTCTTCTCGACAGGATGCGAGTACTGCCAAATGGCGGCACAGAAGCTTTCTTTGATGCAGCATTATTACGGTTTTCCACCAGACCATATCACCTATATCTTCATGGGAAGCGAAGAAGGCATAGTGAGGTTTTACGAAAATTCGCAATCTTCAGAATACAAGAATATCCTCTATGGCAATGTGGTAAATCTATTGAAGGCTATCGATGGGCAGTTTCCGACTTTAGTCTTCATGGAGGATGGTGACATTGTCTACCAGTACGGATTCCGCGACATGAAAGAGGCGGAAATCAAGGCATTTTTCACTCAACCATAATCTTGAGAATCTCCACGTCGGTTTCCCTCATTCCGTTGCGGCCCAAACGTCCGATGTGATCGATGGTTTCCTCGGCGTTGCTGCCAATGATACCGTCGCCACCGAGTAGGTTGTCACCGTGTTTGCTCATCTCGTAACCCAAGATACCTGCTTCAATAGAAAGGGCAATTTTACCTGCGCAGGAAGGCTTGGCTCCGTCGCATACAATGCCGGCAGCCATACCGAGGGCGTTTTCAAGGGTGTGTTCAATGACATCGAGGTTTTCACCCATGAGGTAAGCGATGCCGCAGCCTGCGGCACAGCCTGCGCTAACGGCTCCGCAATAGGCCGACAGCCTACCGATACCGGTCTTTTGGTGTATGGCAACGAGGTTGGAGAGGGTCACAGCGCGGATGGTGCGCTCATTGTCGATACCATATTCTTCAGCATAGGCGAGGATGGGTAGACTGACCGTCATGCCTTGGTTGCCGCTGCCTGAGTTGATGATGACAGGCATCTCGCATCCGCTCATGCGCGCATCGCTGCCTGCTGCAGCCCAGGCTTTGGCTTTCTGCCGCACGTCATTGTTGAAGCACAGCAAAGTGCTGCCCACGTTGGCTCCCCAGCGGCTGTTGAGGCCTTCCATAGCTATGGCTTTGTTGCAAATCATCTGGCGCTCTATGATGGGACGAAGGTCGGCGAGGTCGGCAGTGGTGGCGAAGTCGTAAATCTTGTCTATCTTGAGGCAACTGCGGTCGGTCATGTTGGCATTGGTGTCGGAGCACTCGCACTCAAACAGCTTGACTCCATCTTTTTCAATGCTGACGACGTTGGTATGATGTCCCGCAATGCGGACGCTCGATGAATGTTCGTCGTCGTAAAGTTGCACGGTGACATCGAGGCGGGCCACACAATCTAAAGGCTCCACGGTGATGAGGGTGGTCTCCAAGAAACGGGCGATGTCTTTCTTTTGCGTCTCCGTCACGTCGGCAATGACTTCCAATATGTTTTCAGGATTACCGGCCACGATACCCGCAGCCACCGAAGCTTTTAGACCTTTCAAGCCTCCTGTGTTGGGCACGATGACGCTCTTTACGTTCTTGATAATGTTGCCACTGGCAATGATGACGACACGTTTGGGCAGGCTGCCCAACACTTTACGTGCCTTTGCAGCGGCGTAGGCAAGACATATCGGTTCGGTGCATCCCATCGCGGGGACGAGTTCCTCTTTCAGTATGTTCAGGTAAGAGGCGTATAGACAATCGCTTTTTTCCATGGCTATGAAATCGTTAGATTCAACGTGGTTAATTTTGCGGCAAAGATAGGGATTCTATTCTTACAAAACAAAACCCGCCTGAGGAAATTCAGACGGGTCTTGCGATTTATTGAAAAAATGGCTTATTCCACGGGAATATCCTTGTTCACATTCTTCGAACCCACGAGGGCATAGAAGAGAATGTAGGCGGCGCAGAACAGCACGACAATGTAGCTGGTCATGTAACTGCCAGTCCAGTCAGCGACGAGACCCTGCAGGCCTACCATGATGGCGAAGCCGAAGACCATAGTCATAAAAGCACCAGAGGCAATGGCGGTGTACTTGCCCAAGCCTTCTGTGGCGAGGTTGAAGATAGCGCCCCACATTACTGATGTGCATAGACCCACGAGGATGAAGGCGAAGATGCCCACCGGTACTTCAGCCCAGATGACTTTTAGGTTGGCCCAGTCGATGCCAGGCACGTTAACCTGCCAGCTCTGGGGAGCCAGCATGCCGAACAGCACTAAGGCGATAGCCGCAATGGAAACGGTGGTCACCATAGCCTTCGATGATACCTTGCCGCCGATAGCGCCACCGATGAAACGTCCAATCAGCATCATCAGCCAATAGACCGCCACGATGAGACCCGCGATAGTACCGCTCATGCCAATACCGGGAGTGGAAGCAGTGGGTTCAGAGGTCAGATACTGAAGAATGTAGGTGGGTGTGCCGACTTCGATGCCACCGTACAAGAAGATGGCAAGGATGCCGAGCTTGAAGTGGCGGAACGAGAAGGCGCTGTATTTGTCTTTCGTTTCCGATTTCACTTCCACAGGCTGTTGCGGTTCCTCAATCTTGGTAAAGAGGATAACGATGAAACCGACGACGAAGATAGCCAGTGCAATCATCAGGGCAGGAGTGGCATCGGAGATTTTGGCCTTGGTGGCCTCGCCGATGAGGGCACCCATAAGGATGTACACTGCAACGGCAGCAGCCGAATTGAACACACCACCGATTTGAATCAACTGGTTACCTTTGTTGCCGCCGCCACCGAGGAGGTTCAGCATGGGGTTGACAACGGTGTTGAGCATGCACATGCAGAAACCGCAGATGAAGGCACCGATGAGGTAGACACCAAAGCCCATCTTGCCGCTGGCCCATTGCACCAGAATGCCGACGATACCCACGGCGAGGGCAAGCAACGCTGTCTTTTTATAACCTAGTTTCTTAATCAGCATACCCGAGGGGATACCCATCACCAAATAGGCGATGAAGTTGCCGTAGTTACCGATTTGCGACAGGAAGTTACTGGCGCCGAATTGGTTTTTCACGATGACTGCCATGGGTGAGCAGAGGTTGGTCACGAAGGCAATCATGGCGAACAGGGCAATCATCACGATGATGGCACCCCATTGTTTTGTATTAGTACTCATATTATTGAAAATTTAAAGATTATCGTCTCGTTGTACTCTTCGCCCGAACGCAGGAAGGTGTTGGGGAAGTTGGGCTTATTGGGCGAGTCGGGGAGGGCTTGGCACTCAAGGGCGACGCCGGAGTAGTCCTCGTATATGTGTCCGTTCTTGCCTTTGGGACAGCCTGAAAGCCAATTGCCAGTGTAAACTTGGACACCCGGTTGGGTGGTGTAAAGCTTCACCATACGGCCTGTGCCCTCATGAGAGAGCTCGGCTGCCAGACAAAGTTTGTCTTTGGCAATGCCATCGATGACCCAGCAGCTGTCGTATCCTTTGCCGTTGATGAGGTCGGGGAAGGGCTCCTTGATGTCGCGCCCAATCAGTTTGCCCTCGGTGAAGTCCATCGGGGTGTCGGCCACTTGTGCCATTTCTCCGGTGGTGATCAACTCGTTCGTGGCAGGGAGGAATCGTGAGGCGTTGAGTCGTAGTTTATGGTCGAGGATGTCGCCGTTGCCTTCGCCTTTCAGGTTGAAGTAGGTGTGGTTGGTCAGGTTGACAATCGTGGTTCCCGAGGAATAGGCGCAGAAGCGGATGTTCAGTTCGTTTTCGTCGTTCAGGGTGTAGTAGACCTTCGACACCAGTTCGGCGGGATAGCCCGCTTCGCCGTCGGCACTGAGGTAGGTGAACACCACGCTCTCGCCGCTGATGCGGCTGGCCCATTTCTGGTTGGCGAAGCCGATGCTGCCTCCGTGCAGATGGTGCTTGCCGTCGCCGGTGTTCAGCTCAAGCTGGTATTCCTTGTCATCTATCTTAAAGCGTCCGTTGGCAATGCGGTTAGCGAAACGTCCGGGGGTCTTGCCCGCACATGGACCATCGTTGTAGTAATCCCAAGGATGTGGATAACCAAGGACGATGTCTTCCATGTGGCCGTTGCGGTCGGGGGTGACGATGCTGACGATGCCGGCACCGATGTCGCTCAACTGCACCTTGACGCCATTATTATTAATTAAGGTGTAGAGCTTGATGTCTTTATGGTCAGGGGTTTGGCCCCAGACTTTTACTTCGATGTTCATACAATTACCAAAGATTATTCGGATAAACTCCCTTTTCAATCAGCTCGCGGATCTTCTGCATCACGTTGGGCTTGTCCTCTTTGTAGGTGACACCGAACCATGAGGCGTTGCTCGACAGCACCTTTAACTTGGCTGTGCCGTCGTTGATGCTCTGGTTGACCATCAGCGGGATGAAGAACTCAGCCTTGATGTTGGTTTGGGCGGGGCCTTTCAGGAACTCAACGAAGCCTTTCTCGGAATATTCGAAGAAGTCGGGGGTGAAGCCGAAGAAGTTCATCGAAACAAGTGAATCCATATCCAAGGGGTGGCTGCCCGTCTCGTCGGTGTAGGCCGCGCCGCCGTCCTCGGTGTGACCGATGGCGGTACGCTCGACGATGGTCTGGAGGTTGCCCTCAGCGTCGGCGGTGCAGATGCCGCGGCTGACGGTGCCGAAGTCAGACATCGTGTTGCGCAGCTTGTAGGCCACCATGCTGTAGGCACCTTTCTTGCCCTCGCATTCCATGAGGTAGTTGGCCAGCACTTCGTAGGCTTCCTTGCCGTAGAAGTCGTCGGCGTTGATGGCGGCAAAGGGTTCGTGAATCACGTCCTTGGCCATCAGCACGGCGTGGCAGGTACCCCAGGGTTTCACACGGCCTTCGGGAACGCTAAAGCCTTCCGGCAACTTATCCAACGACTGGTAGACATACTCGACAGGGATGCCGAATTTCTCCGTGTTGTTGACTTTCTTGAAAGCCTCGGCGAAGTCCTCGCGGATGACGAAGACGACTTTGCCGAAACCGGCGCGCTTGGCGTCATAGATGGAATAATCGAGGATGGCTTCGTTGTTGGGGCCTACTCCGTCCATTTGTTTCAGGGCTCCGTAGCGCGAGCCCATGCCTGCTGCTAATACCAACAAAGTTGGCAGTTTGCAGTTTGCAGTTTGCAGTTTGCAGTTTGTTTGTTGAGTGTTCATTATTGCGAGTTTTTTGTGATGCTGTTAAACAGTTTGCATAATTCTTTACATTTGTCGTTTACCGATTGGTATTCATCAATAGTCAAATAATTTGTCTTGTATAGAAGTTCAAGCCAGTATTCAGTTTCGGCGGTTTCTTTTAATGAAATGTATGTTTTTGCGATGAAATCCCTTTTGCTTATGCCGCTTTGTGCCTCTACAAGATTGGCTCCAATGCTTGTTCCGCTACGAAGCAATTGTTTAGACAAAACATATTCTTTCTTTGTTTCGCATAGATACTTGTACAAATTCACAATATCTATTGCGAAATCCATACATTTGTCTCTTAGAAATTGTCCGAAGTTATCCATCTTTTCTAGTTATAACTGGTAACTGAAAACTTCTAACTGCAAACTCTTCTTGCTCCATCGGAAATCACGACATCATACACCTTCGGCTCATGCCCGAACTTGGCGTTGAACTTTTCCTTCGCGGTGGCGATGAACTTGTCATACAGGTCTTCTTTGACCAAATTGATGGTGCAGCCGCCGAAACCGCCGCCCATCACGCGGGAACCGGTCACGCCGCATTCCTTGGCGATGTCGTTGAGGTAGTCCAGTTCTTCACAACTCACTTCGTAGAGCTTGCTCATGCCGTAGTGGGTACCGTACATGCGGTCGCCGACGGTCTCGTAGTCGCCTTTCTCCAAGGCATCGCACACGTCGAGGACGCGCTGCTTTTCTCCTATTACATATTCCGCTCTCATGTAGTCCTCGGCGGAAATCTCTGCTTTCACTTCATCTAACATCTCCATCGTCGCGTCGCTCAGGTATTTCACTTCGGGATGCTTCTTGGCGATGTGGGCGCAGGCGTTCTCGCACGACTCGCGGCGCTTGTTGTAGGCCGATGAGGCCAATTCATGCTTTACAACGGTATCAAGCAGCACCACTTTGTAGCCCTTGGGATTGAAGGGGAAGTATTCGAACTCCATCGTGGCGCAGTTGAGGCGCATCAGGTGGCCGGCCTTGCCGAAGAGCGAGGCAAACTGGTCCATGATGCCGCACTTCACGCCGACGTAGTTATGCTCTGTGGCTTGTCCGATGCGGGCCAGCTCAAACTTGTCAATGCCTAAGTTCAGCAGTTCATTGAGGGCAAAGGCGAAGGTGCTTTCCAAAGCTGCCGACGACGACATGCCGGCACCGATAGGCACGTTGCCGTAAAACACGGTGTCGAAGCCCTGCAGCTTGTAGCCGCGCTTCTGGATTTCGCGGCACACGCCGAAGATATAGTTGGCCCAGTGTATGTTGGGGCAGTCTTCCTCGTTCAGCCCAAATTCGCGGTAGTCGTTCTCCTTGTCGATGGAGCAGGCGCGGACCTTGTCGGTGCCGTTGAGGCGGATGCAGGCGTAGATGCCCGCGTCGATGGCGCCGGGGAAGACGTAGCCTCCGTTATAGTCTGTGTGCTCGCCGATGAGGTTGACGCGGCCCGGCGAAGTGTAAACAACGCCCTCGTTTCCAAAGCGTTGCGTAAAGATGGATTTCAATTCGTCTGTGGTCATAGTGCTTTTTCAATTTGGGCGCAAATTATAAAAAAAAACAATTGCATGAGCAAAAACTATTGAAATATGGTGGTGTTTGTGAAATTGTTTATTTTTGCAGGCGAAACAGAAACAAACAAAGCTATGACAGCCAAAGAGAAATCACTCGTAAAAAAGCAGACAGAAGAATTGCTGAAACTGTTGCTTAAAAAAACCAACACTACTCACCAGGCTATTGTGCGCGCAGCTGAGGAAGATTTTATCATTGCCAACCTTGATGTGTTGACGGCGACCGAGCGTAAACAATTTGACAAACTCGTATTGAACTGATGACCACACGGACTGAATCTATTATTAAGGTTTACATTGATACAAATGTCCTTGTGAATTACATTACAGGCCAAACTGCTGATGTGGCTTCGCTAAACTATGTGTTCAAAAAAAGACGCAAGGAAACCTTGTTTACCTCATCGCTTGCTCTAGTGCAAACTATTACCCAACTCCAGAAAGGCAATAGAAGCAAAGGTCGTAAGCCTTTGGATAATGTAAAAACAGGTCGGGCCATTTCAGAATTGAAGAAAAGGGTCACAGTGCTTGACCTTACTGAAACTGATATTGACGAAGGCATGAAGGAAAGCAGTAAAGACCTTGAGGATAGTATTCATTATATTCTTTGCCAGAAAGCGGGTTGTGAAGCGATAATGACAAACAATATCAGTGATTTTTCATGTTTCACCAAGATAAGGAAACTTGACCCACGCTATTTAGGTACTATCAAACAAAGAATCAAATAAGGAGGTTGGCTCCGTAATTGTAACCCTTTCATGAGTCACCTAAATACCATATTTAAGCTTTTACCCCTCTGCATCAGTCTGATAGCAGCTTCCTGTACCCATCGCCCCGAGTGCAATTATCCCATTCCGACAAAACAGCAGCTAGAGTGGCAGCAGTTGGAGACGTATGCCTTCATCCACTTCGGGCTGAACACCTTCAATGATATGGAATGGGGCTACGGCAACACGCCTTCCCATACCTTCAATCCCCCAGTCCTTGACTGCGAGCAATGGGTGCTGACCCTGAAAGCCTGCGGCATGAAGGGCGTGATACTCACCGCCAAACACCACGACGGCTTCTGCCTCTGGCCGACGGAGACCACCGACTATAGCATCCGCAACACGTATTATAATAAAGGTGAGGGCGACTTGGTGAAGGAGCTCTCCGAGGCCTGCAAGAAGCACGGGCTGAAGTTCGGGCTGTATCTCTCGCCATGGGACCGTCATCAGGCTGACTATGGCTATTCGGGCTACGTGGAGATCTATCACCGGCAGATTGAGGAGCTGGTGAGCCATTACGGGTCACTGTTCGAGTTCTGGTTTGACGGGGCCAACGGGGGTACAGGCTGGTACGGCGGCACCGACGAGGCTCGGTCCATCGTGGCGGAGCATTACTACGACTACGAAAAAGCCCGCGACATTGTGTGGAAATACAGCCCCGAGGCGGCCATCTTCGGAGGCACGGTGCCCACGCTGCGCTGGATTGGCAACGAAAAGGGTATCGCCGATGCCACGCAATGGTGCATGTACAAGACGGATTTCAAATCGCTGAACGACGAGAAGAACCTCATGCGGGGCTTCCGCGACGGCGATGCCTGGCTGCCCGCCGAGGTGGATGTGTCGATTCGCCCCGGATGGTTCTATCATGCGAGCGAGGACGGCAAGGTGAAGACCGTGGAGCAACTCACCGACCTTTATTATAACAGCGTCGGCCACAACGCGAACCTGCTGCTCAACTTCCCGGTGAACTTGGAGGGAAAGATTCCCGCCATCGACTCGGCCAATGCCGTGCAGTGGTACCAAAAGATGCAAAAGGACTTTTCTGATAACCTGCTGAAAGGTTGCAGGGTAAGCGCCAGCAACAGACGCTCTCGTAGGTTTGACCCGAAGTATGTGCTGGATGAGGAGTACACGCATTACTGGGCAACAGAAGACGGAGTACGCAGCGCGGAATTGGTCTTTGAGTTTCCTGAAGCCACCGCCTTCAACCGCCTGATGCTTCAGGAGTACATCCCCCTGGGGCAGAATGTCGAGTCGTTCTGCCTAGATTATTTCGCCAACGGCAAATGGCTCCCCATCGATACCGACGAGCCGCTGACCACCATAGGCTACAAGCGCCTCGTGCGCTTCCCAACGGTGAAGGCCGAGAAGCTGAGAATCCGCTTCCGCGTCTTCAAAGGCACCTTGTGCATCAATCAAGTGGGGGCGTTTCTGGCTGAATGAGGGTTTGACCTCGCCCCCCAACCCCTCTCCGTGAGGTGAGCTTTTGACCTCACCCCCAACCCCTCTCCACTGTGGAGAGGGGAGAAGTCTCCGCTGGACAGCATCTTTTTGCTCATGCAACGGAAAAAAGCCTATCTTTGCGACCTGAAATCCATACCTTTTATTAATATAGCCCCTCCGCCATGCAACAAACAAAGACCATCAAAATCTTCCTCGGCTCGTCAATTGTTGAATTGCACGATGAACGGGTGATTTTGGGCGACTACATCATGAACTCCGTCCGCCCGATATTCAAAAACGACGGAATTGAAATAGAACTGATTAAATGTGAAGACATCCACTCAGGCAATAGCGGCCCGACCTCGCAAGAGGTGATTGACAACCGCATAAGGGAATGCGACCTCTCGCTGTTCCTCTTCAAGAGCCAGGCAGGGGAAAACACGCTTCATGAGTTTGACGTGGCACGCTCGGTGCAGAACACGAAGCATCATGAGATATATTTGTACTGCTTCGATGTGCCGGAAGAAAGAAAAAGTGAAGACCTGAAAACCTTCCAAAACAGGCTGGAAAAAGAGAAGCTATATTGGAAAACCTGCAAAGATATCGATTCATTAGAGTCTCAGTTTATCATCGGTTTGCTGCAATTTGAAAGACAACTGCTTGGAATGAAACCCACGTCTACGGTTGAACAAGAGAGCGACATTGAGAAAGATGGTGATACTTTATTTGAGGAGTACGAACTCAATAAGCAGAAGCTCCACCAGAAAATCGATGAACTCCTCCAGCAGACCAAGACCGTGATGGAGAACGAGGACGACACCATCGCCGCCAAAATCTTCAAAGTGATTGAGTTGTACAAGAAAGCCGACCGCTGGGCCGCCGCCACAGCCTACGACAAGGAGAAATACTATAACTTGTTATCTGCATACGCCAGATTCTTGTATGACTACGGTCTGTATAAAGATGCCGAATCAATCTATCTTCGCCAGATTCCCCTTGCTGAGGAATTATATGGTGCTGAGCATGAAAAGACCGCCACCTCCTACAACAATATCGGCGCGGTGTATAAGAAACAAGGCGACTATGACAATGCCTTGGAGTACTATCAAAAGGCTTTGGGGATATATGAAAAAGTCCTCGGCACGGAGCATTCCTACACCGCCACCTCCTACAACAATATCGGCTTGGTGTATGATGAACAAGGCAACTACGGCAAGGCCTTGGAGTACCATCAAAAGGCTTTGGCGATAAGGGAGAAAGTCCTCGGCACAGAGCATCCCTCCACCGCCACCTCCTACCACGATATCGGCGGGGTGTATGATGCCCAAGGCGACTATGGCAAGGCCTTGGAGTACTATCAAAAGGCTTTGGCGATAAGGGAGAAAGTCCTCGGCACGGAGCATCCCGACACCGCCCAATCCTACAACAATATCGGCTTGGTGTATTGGGAGCAAGGCGACTACGGCAAGGCCTTGGAGTACTATCAAAAGGCTTTGGCGATAAGGGAGAAAGTCCTCGGCACGGAGCATCCCTCCACCGCCCAATCCTACAACAATATCGGCTTGGTGTATTGGGAGCAAGGCGACTACGGCAAGGCCTTGGAGTACTATAAAAAGGCTTTGGCGATAAAGGAGAAAGTCCTTGGCGCGGAGCATCCCTCCACCGCTGGCTCCTACAACAATATCGGCGGGGTGTATCGTGAGCAAGGCGACTACGGCAAGGCCTTGGAGTACTATAAAAAGGCTTTGGAGATAGTTGAGAAAGTCCTCGGCACGGAGCATCCCGACACCGCCACCACCTACAACAATATCGGCGGGGTGTATTATGCCCAAGGCGACTACGACAAGGCCTTGGAGTACTATCAAAAGGCTTTGGAGATAGTTGAGAAAGTCCTCGGCACGGAGCATCCCTACACCGCCTCCTCCTACAACAATATCGGCTTGGTGTATGATGAGCAAGGCGACTACGGCAAGGCCTTGGAGTACTATCAAAAGGCTTTGGCGATAAGGGAGAAAGTCCTCGGCACGGAGCATCCCGACACCGCCACTTCCTACAACAATATCGGTTGGGTGTATAGAGAGCAAGGCGACTATAAGACTGCTTTGGATTATTACGACAAAGCATATAAGATACGCAAGGAAAAGCTGGGAGATGAGCATCCGGACACAAAGGATGTTTTGTTAAGCATCAAGATTGTAAAGCAAGCCATGAACGCAAATGGCGAAACGAAAAAAGGCTTCTTCCGACGTCTTTTCGGGAAATAGATTAAAGGAATAGAAAAACCATCAGGGGCGGCTGCCACGGTGTGACAGCCCTACAGGGTTGGGCTTGTAGGGTTGTCGTATCACGGCAGCCGTTTTTTCCGTACAGTAGCCCTCACCCCGGCAGAGATACCCTCACCCCCCGGCCCCCTCTCCCCGAGGCGAGGGGAGGCGCAAAGCGACGCGGAGAGGCAACACATTAATATATGTTCGGCAGTCAGCGTCCGTCAGGCACCCCTCTCCACAGTGGAGAGGGGCCGGGGGTGAGGTCAGAAACGCCCCAAGCCGAGGCGAGATTTCCGGATTTTTTTTCTCTTACCCCCTTGCGAGGTGTTTTTCTTATGTTTATTTTTGCAGGCGGAGCGGGTAGCGGCTTCGGCAACCTTGCCGAACTTCGGCAAACCTGAAAATCGGCTTCGGCAACCTTGCCGAACTTCGGCAAACCTGAAAATCGGCTTCGGCAACCTTGCCGAACTTCGGAAAACCCGAAAATCGGCTTGGGCGGCCTTGCCGAACTTCGGAAAACACGAAAATCCGCTTGGGCAGCCTTGCCGAGCTTCGGAAAACCCGAAAATCCGCTTGGGCAGCCTTGCCGAACTTCGGAAAAAGCGACACGGTTATTAACTCTATTATAAACAATCAAAAAACAACCAGACTATGAAC
>Ga0265301_10000533_pt1 | contig 54437 bp, 46 predicted proteins | sample AusTroGonzalo_MG_2_FD_193488 | JGI IMG/M metagenome (GOLD analysis project Ga0265301, IMG submission 193488) | Bovine rumen microbial communities from tropical cattle in Woodstock, Queensland, Australia - Gonzalo_04 | ecosystem: Host-associated > Mammals > Digestive system > Stomach > Rumen ... | reverse complement strand
GTGTCCATCATCATCCCTCGCTGCGAGTGGATGGCGATTGCATCGCTCGGCATACTGAAGGCGGGCTGTGCCTATCAGCCGTTAGACCCCAGTTATCCGAAGGAGCGTCTGAACTTCATGGTGAAAGATGCTGACGCCAAGTTGCTCATTGCCGACGAGTCACTACGTGACCTCGTTGACGAATATGACGGTGAAGTGCTGCTGACGAAAGAGTTCTCACAACTGCCACCCCTTACAGCTGAAGCCAACTCTAAACTCTCAACGATCAACTCTCAACTTTCCCCATCAAATCGTTTCATTCTGCTTTATACAAGCGGATCTACAGGCGTACCCAAAGGTTGCCAGCTGACGCACGGCAATTTGGTGAATTACTGCAACTGGTACTGGAATTATTACGACCTGAAGCCTGAGCACAATGTGGCTGAATATGCCAGCTACGGTTTCGATGTACATCAGGAGGGTATCTATCCGCCGTTGACGGCCGGTGCCACCGTGCATATCATTCCTGAGGAACTTCGCCTGGACCTCGTGTCGCTCAACGAATACCTGGAGCGCGAACACATCACCCATACCTTCATGACCACACAGGTGGGCTATCAGTTTGCGTCGAACATCGAGAACCACTCGCTGCTTCATATGTCGGTGGCTGGCGAGAAACTGGCCAGTATCGCCCCGCCACAAGGCTATCAGCTGCACAACGGCTATGGTCCCACGGAGGCCACCATCCTCATCACCATCTATCCCATCACGAAGAAAGACAAGGACGTTCCCATCGGCAAACCTTTGGACAATGTGCGGCTTTATGTGGTCGATCAGCAGGGACACCGTCTGCCCGTGGGAGCCATGGGTGAATTGTGGGCTGCCGGACCGCAAGTAGCACTCGGCTACCTGAACCGACCGGATAAAAATGCAGAAGTATTTATTCAGAACCCATTTACCACCGAGGAGAAATATATTCGCGCCTATCGCACTGGCGATATTGTGCGCTACTTGCCTTCTGGCGACATCCAGTTTGTAGGACGTCGTGACGGACAAGTGAAGATTCGTGGTTTCCGCATCGAACTCAAAGAGGTGGAAGCCATTATCCGCGAGTTCCCTGACATTAAAGACGCTACAGTGCAAGCCTTTGACGATGAAGGCGGTGGAAAATTCATCGCTGCATATGTAGTAAGCGACAAGAAAGTAGATATCGAGGAACTGAACAACTTCATCCTTGACCAAAAACCGCCTTACATGGTTCCTGCCGTCACGATGCAGATTGATGCCATTCCCTTGAACCAGAACCAGAAGGTGAATAGAAAAGCGCTACCCAAGCCCGAGAAGGAAGCGAATAAGGCTGTGGTGGAAAGTAATGTGCCCATGAACCTGCTTGAGGAAGAGTTGCACGAGATGATTGCCGACATCATCGGTAACACAGATTTTGGCATCACCACCGTCTTGGGTTATGCAGGCCTGACCTCTATCTCCGCCATCAAGTTGGCCATACAGGTGAACAAACGCTATGGCATCACTCTCAACGCGAAGTCATTGGTAAAAAACGGCACATTGCAAAGCATTGAGAATGAAATCTGGAAAGGCCTCAAGGACCAAGCTTCCTCACCCTCTCTCAACTCTCCACTCTCCACTCTCAACTCTCAACTATCTCTAAACTCTCAACTCTCAACTCTCAACTATACATCGGAGAGCATCCCCCTCTCCTACGCCCAGACCGGCGTCTATTTCGACTGCCTGAAGAATCCCACATCGACGCTGTACAATATTCCATATTGCATTAAGTTCCCCCAAAATACTGATACTACTGCACTGGCCGAGGCTATCAAGAAACTTGTAAAGGTACATCCACAGATGACCGTACACTTCGGGAATGGCGAAGAAGGCATCGTGCAGACCGTTGATTTGGAGAAGGTGGTAGAGATTCCCGTAAGACAGATGGGCGAAGAAGAACTGGCTAAATATAAACAGGAATTTGTGAAGCCTTTCGATCTCGGTGCGGGTCCGCTCTATCGCTTTGAGATAGTGACTACCGAAAAGCGGACCTATCTACTGATGGATGTGCATCATCTGGTGTTCGATGGCGGTTCTTCCGATATTTTCCTGCATCAACTTTGTGGCATCATGAACGGCGAGACTATCGAAGATGAAGACCAGAATTATGCTGCATTTGTGATGGCCGAAAAGGCTGCTGAAGGCGAGGCAGAATATCAAGCTGCTGCGGACTTCTTCAAAGAACGGCTGTCTGAGGTGGAGGCCGTCACGGAGGTTCAGTCCGACTTACCGAATCCCGTCAAGGGTACAATCAGCAGGGCCGTTGCCCCGTTGGATTTCGACAGCATCCAATCTAAACTCTCAACCCTCAACTCTCAACTCTCAACGGTCATCACACCTGCCCATCTGATTCTCTCGGCCATCTACTATTCATTATCTCGCTTTGCCAACAGTGAACAGGTTTGCATTACCACCGTCTCAAATGGTCGCTCCAACCTACAAATCCGCAACACTGTCGGAATGTTCGTGAACACGCTGGCACTGAGTGCCCATATCGGCCAACAGAAAGTGAAAGAGTTCTTGCAGGAAGTGAGTGAAAACTTCAACGAGACGCTGCAGCACGAGAACTATCCGTTTGCCCAGATTGCCGCTGACTACGGATTGACGGCTGAGATACAGTTCGTTTATCAGTTGGGAATGATCAGCCAATACATCTGTCAGGGAACTCCTTTGGAGTTAGATAATATGGAACTCCAAGTGCCCAAGTTCCCCATCACGTTCTTTATCAGAGAAGAGCAGGGACAGCCCAGTGTTTGTGTAGATTACGACAATGGCAAATACTCCGCACATCTGATGCAGAGCTTAGCCGATGCCGTCAAGGTAACGGTAGAGCGAATGATAGCGAAGCCCGATGCCTCTTTGACGAGCATCTGCACTGTCAGCGATGTGGAGGCTGAACGTATCATCAAGTTAGGTACAGGCAAAGATTTGGAAGTGGATTTGAGCAAGACTTTCGCCAATCTCTTCACCGAGCAGGCCAGACGCACGCCCGATGCGCCAGCAGTGGTCGACAGGGATAGCCAGCTGACCTATGGCGAGATGGACCGTTACTCGAATGCACTGGCTCACCAGTTGATTGACTTTGGCGTGAAGCCCAACGACTTCGTTTGCGTCATGCTCGACCGTTTCAAGGAGTTCCCGCTTTCCGTGTTGGCTATCCACAAGGCTGGTGCGGCCTACACACCGCTGGACTTCGAATATCCCAACGAGCGCCTAAGCTACATGCTGGAGAACTCAGAGTCGAAAGTACTTATCACCACCCACGCCGTCCTTGAAGCCAAACAGGCCGAAGGCAACTTCAGCACCGCTGCCGCCCGCACCTTCTTCATCGACGACTTCATGAGCTCTCCCCTCCCTAACAGGGAAGGGGGCGGGGATGAGGCCTGTCCAATTGACCTCTCCTCCCCTGACGGTCTTGCTTACATGATTTATACTTCCGGTTCGACGGGTAAGCCAAAAGGCGCGATGCTCCATCAAGCCGGACTGCGTAACTTCATCGCTGTCGTCATTGACATGGAGCAACTCACCGCCGCAGACCGTATCAGTGGTCATCGTTCCTTCTCGTTCGATGCCCACATCGAAGATATGTACCCTGTGCTGACGTTGGGCGGCTCGTTCCACATCATGCCGACAGAAATACGCAAGGATCTGGCTCTCATCCGTCAGTTCCTGTTCGACCATCAGATTACCGGTGGCGGCTATTCGACGGCGATGACCTGTCTGCTCCTCAATGCTTTCGACGACCTGCCCATCCGCTTCACCACGGGTGGTGGCGAGAAGATGAGCGGCGTGTATAGCGACCACATCGAGATCATCAATGTCTATGGCCCTACGGAGTGTACCGACGATACCTCTTATTACGCCATCAAGCCAGGCCAGCGCATCGACAATATTCCCATCGGCGAAAGCGTGGCTAACAACTGGAACTTCATCGTTGACAGCGCAGGCAACCTCGTGCCGCAGGGCGTGGCAGGCGAACTCTGCTTTGCAGGTGTCCAAGTGGGACGAGGCTATTGGCGGCTGCCCGAGCGCACAGCCAAATCGTTCGTGGATTGTCCGTTTGTCAAGGAAGACCGTTGGGGACGTCCTGTCCACATGTACCATACTGGCGACCTCTGTCGTTGGAATGAGGACGGACAAATAGAGTATTTAGGTCGCATCGACACGCAGGTGAAATTGCGCGGTTTCCGTATCGAGTTGGGCGAAATCGAGAACAAGGCGCTTAACATCGACGGCATCCGCCAGGCTGCTGCCGAAGTGCGCAAGGTGATGGGTAACGAGCATCTGGTACTCTACTATACGGTGGACGAAGGTGCTACCATCGACGACGAGCAAATCCGTCAAGCCCTTGCCGACTCCTCGCTGGCCGACTATATGGTGCCCGATGCCTATATGAAGCTGGACGTGATGCCGATGACGCCCAACCTTAAGATCAACCGCAAGGCATTGCCCGCCCCCGAGTTGAAGCGCGCCAACGAGTATGTGGCCCCAGTGGGTGAAACGGAAGAACTCTTCTGCAAGATTTTCTCCGAAGTGCTGAAGATTCAGGAGGTAGGCGCCACCGATAACTTCTTTGAGATTGGCGGCACCAGCATCAATGCCATCAAAGTGATTGTGGAAGCCAGCAAACAAGGTATTCAGATTGTCTTCAACGATTTGTTTAACCAAAAGACGCCGAGAGCTCTGGCGGCATTTGTGAATGGAGGCGAAACAGAGGAAACAATGACAGTACCTGATATAGAGAGCACGACTGCCAGCCAGGTTAACGATCCGTTTATGCCCATCCTCTCTGCCAACATGTTAGACGCTTTCCGCCAGAGCAAACGTCAGATTATTGGCGATGTCTTGCTGACGGGAGCCACAGGCTATCTCGGAATTCATATCCTTAAAGAATTGCTTTCCCATTACGATGGACATATACTTTGCCCCATCCGCGCGGAAAGCGATGAAAAAGCACTCAGCCGCCTCAAGTCGTTGTATTTCTACTACTTTGGGAGCCTCAAGGATTTCAATGAGCAGCGTATCAAGGTGTTCACAGCTGAAATCACACAACCCGATGCCCTGGAGAAAGCGGCGTCAGCCAACCCACAACTCTCAATGCTCAACGCTCCACTTTGTGTCATCAATTGCGTGGCAAACGTGAAGCACTTCTCCGCTGGCAACGACATAGAGATGGTCAATATAGAGTCCGTGCGCCACCTGATTGCGTTCTGTCTGCGTACAGGCTCCCGTCTCATCCATATCTCCACCAACAGCATTGCCGGCTTAAGCATTGATGGCCAACCCGGTCCTGAAGTGAAGCTGACTGAGCACACGTTCAATATTGGGCAGGATATCAATGCCAACAAGTATGTGTATTCGAAGTATAAGGCCGAAGAATTGGTCCTCGAAGCCATTGCCCATCACGGACTCAATGCCAAAATTATGCGTGTGGGTAACCTCTCGGCACGTCAGAAGGACGGCGAGTTCCAGATCAACTTCAACACCAACAACTTCCTCGCCCGCCTGCGTGCCTATGTCGTGATAGGCATGGTGCCATACGAAGACCTTGACCGTCGCTTTGAGTTCTCGCCCATCGATGAGGTGGCCAGCGCCATCATGTTGTTGGCCCAGACACCCAAGGAGTGCATCGTGTTCCATCCCTGCAACACCCACCGCCAGTTCCTTTCCGACATCCTCATGGGCTTCGCCCTCTCTGGCCTTGAGCTGCGCCGAGTCGAGATGAACGAGTTCCAGCAAGCCCTTGAGCAGACGATGGAGAATCCGGATCTCGTCACGTTGCTGCGTCCGCTGATGGCCTACAACGTAAGCGGCAAACACACCATGCGTTGGATAGAGTCCACCAACGATTATACCACACAAGTACTTTATCGTATGGGCTTCCAGTGGCCTCCAACTGCCGCTGACTATGTCCATCGTTTCATAGATACCATCATGGGCTTCGACTATTTTACAGTATAACCAGAATTTGAGAGATCAATATGGAAGATAAAGCGACCTTTAACCGTACGTACTGGCGATTTCTTTGGTCGAGCATCCTCATCGCCCTGTCGGGCTGTTTGGGCACGGTGGTAGATGCCATCATCGTTGGCCACCTGATTGGGGAGGATGGCGTAAGTGCTATCAACCTGACGAGACCTGTGGTGCAGGTGATGTTCACCCTAAATATGCTCCTTGCCACAGGCACCGGCATGTTGGTGGGCATCGAATTAGGCAGGAAAAATCATCAGGGCGTGGCCTATTACTTCACACTCGCCATGGCAACTTGTTTGGTGGTGGGACTTATATTTACGGCGGGTGGAATCGCCATTCCTGATGTCGTTACGGGCTGGCTCTGCACCAACGAGGGAATCCGACCGCTCACACTCGATTATCTGCGGGTGATGATGATGGGTGCTCCGGCCTATATGGTGATGTGGGCACTCACCACGATGGCTAATGTCGATGGCAGTCCCCGCTTAGTCTCCATCGCGATCCTGATAGACAATGCCGTCAACCTCAGTCTTGACCTCGTCTTCATCCAGTGGCTCGGATGGGGCATCGCAGGCTCTTCGACAGCTACCGTCGTGGGACACCTGGTGGGTATTGCCATTATGTGTCGTCACTTCCACTACAAGGATAATCACCTGCGTCTTACGCTTCGCCCGACGACACAAGAGCGTTTATCATTCTCCATCCTTTGCTCTTCACTTGGTAAAATCATTAACCAGGGGGCACCCTTAGCCGTGGCCTGTGGTACACTGGCGCTGCTCTTCATCGCCTGTAACCACGCAGTGTCGTTGGTGCAAGGCCGTGTGGGACTCTTCGCCTTGGCTGTCTGCATGAACCTGCTTATGATATACAACCTCTTTCTGGCAGGTGTCGAACGAACCATCCAAAGTCTCGGCTCCATCGAGGTGGGGCGCGGCGATAACGAGGCTTTCCAACTGATTCTGCGCAAATCGTTCCGCTTCATCACCATCAGTATGCTCCTCGTGTGCGCCATCGTATGGGTCTTCCCCGAGGCCATCGCCCGCTTCTTCGGCGCCGAAGGCGAAGCCACCATCAGCGAGACAGCCTCAGCCCTGCGCGCCTTCGCCCTCAGTTTCATCATGTGGTGCTATCTCGACACACTGATGGTCGTTTACAAGCTCTATGGGCACCATAAGATGGCATTATTCATCAGCTTCGCCCTTTCACTCACCGTGATCCCCACCCTCTGGGTCATCGCGCACCTGGCTCCCCAGCTCCTATGGTATAGCTACCTCATCGCCTATGCCCTGGAAGCCCTGTTCATCCTCCTCTTCCACCACATCGGCCATCTGAAATTCGAGCTGCCAACCGAAGCAAAGCCATGATATAGGCGCAACTGACGCGGAAATAGTATTACCAAGGGCTACTCCATAATTATTTTCGCCCATTCTATCGGGATCAAAACCGATGGAATGGGCGATTTTTAAGATGTTCTAATCTACCTTTCCTTAAGCGTCGATATTGGCATAGTTGGCATTCTTCTCAATGAACTCGCGACGCGGAGCGACATCCTCGCCCATGAGCATGGAGAAAACGTAGTCAGCACCGGCAGCGTCCTCGATGGTTACCTGCTTTAGGAGGCGCGTCTCGGGATTCATCGTGGTCTCCCACAGCTGTTCGGGGTTCATCTCACCCAAACCTTTGTAGCGCTGGGTGTAAACGCCTTGCTCTTGACCCTCATTGTACTTCAGAAGGAACTGCATACGTTGCTGGTCATTATAGCAGTACTCTTCGATCTTGCCCTTCTTACAGCGATAGAGTGGTGGTGTGGCGATATAGAGATGGCCTTTTTGTATGAGTTCTGGCATGTAGCGGTAGAAGAGCGTCATTAGTAGGGTGTCGATGTGATAGCCATCGACGTCGGCGTCGGTCATAATGACAATTTTGTGGTAGCGCAACTTGTCGTAGTTAGCTTCCTTACTGTCCTCGCCGAGCCCGTAACGCACACCGAGAGCCTGGATGATATTATTTACTTCCTCGTGCTCGAAAGCCTTATGCCACATCACACGTTCCACGTTGAAGATTTTACCTCGGATGGGCAGGATAGCCTGAAAGTGGCGGTTGCGGCCTTGCTTGGCGCTACCGCCTGCGGAGTCACCCTCAACAATAAACATCTCGCAGTTGGCGGGATCGCGATCAGAGCAGTCGGCGAGTTTGCCCGGTAGACCGCCACCAGACAGCGGGGACTTGCGTTGTACACTTTCACGCGCCTTGCGGGCTGCCACGCGAGCTGTTGCGGCTAGAATCACTTTATCAACAATCAGCTTGGCCTCCTTCGGGTGTTCCTCAAGGTAGTTAGTGAGCGCCTCGCCGACAGCCTGCTGCACGGCACCAGCCACCTCACTGTTACCCAACTTCGTCTTAGTCTGTCCTTCGAACTGAGGTTCAGCTACCTTGATGCTAATGACGGCGGTGAGGCCTTCGCGGAAGTCTTCGCCCGAGATCTCCACCTTGTTCTTCTCCAGCTTCTCCAGTTCCTTGGCACACTGTTCCTCGGCGTACTTCTTCAGTGTACGTGTGAGAGCCATGCGGAAGCCCTGAAGGTGTGTGCCGCCCTCGATGGTGTTGATATTGTTAACATAGGAGTGTAGATTCTCGCTATAAGCCGTATTGTACATGATAGCACACTCGATAGGTATGCCTTGTTTCTCGGTATTCAGGTAGATAACATCGTTGAATAGATGGGTGCGAGTACTATCAATATAGCGCACAAACTCCTGCAAGCCATCTTTGGAGTAGAAGACATCCTGATGTGTGTTTCCTTCATCGTCGGGACGTTTATCGGTCAGCGTGATGGTGATGCCAGCGTTCAGGAATGCCAGCTCACGCATACGGTTGGCCAAAATATCGTATTTATACTCTGTGGTGATGAAAATGGTGTTGTCAGGCCAGAACTGCTGGCGCGTGCCACGGAGCTCCGTCTCGCCCACGACTTTTACGTCGTAGAGGGGCTTTCCTTGGGCGTACTCCTGCTGGTAGATTTTGCCATCGCGGAAGACCTGGCTGAGCATATGCGTAGAAAGCGCATTCACACAGCTCACGCCCACGCCGTGAAGACCACCAGAGACCTTATAGGAGCCCTTGTCGAACTTACCGCCGGCATGTAGCACCGTCATCACGACTTCCAGGGCGCTCTTGTGCTCCTTCTCGTGCATATCTACGGGAATACCGCGGCCATTGTCCTGCACTGTGATGGAGTTGTCCTCGTTGATGGTTACCTCGATGTGAGTGCAGAAGCCTGCCAGAGCTTCGTCAATGGAGTTGTCAACGGTCTCATAGACGAGGTGGTGAAGACCTTTCTCGCTGATATCGCCGATGTACATGGCCGGACGCTTGCGCACAGCCTCTAAGCCTTCCAGGACTTGAATGTTACTTGCGCTGTAATTCGCGCCGTTTTTGATTTCTTCTTCCATAGGAGATTGTTGCTTGATTTTGTGTGCAAAGATAGTGATAATTGTTGAGAGCTGAAAGTTTCATAATAAAAGAATTCCTGCTTTTCACATCTTTTCACACGCGCACGCGCGTGTGCGCGCACATGGACACCCTTCATAGCATATAAAAACAAGAACAATGAACCTCACGGCCCATTGTTCTCTAATGTATTACTAAAAATTGCTATGGACTTGTTTGAACGAATTGTTCAAACGGGGATGGAAACATTCAAACAGGTAGTGGCTGTCTTATCCGAGCTTTTGGATATGACGAGCCAACTTAGACTTGAGGTTGGAAGCCTTGTTCTTGTGAATGATATTCACTTTAGCCAGCTTATCCAGCATCTTCTGGACTGTGGGGTACTGCTTCTCGGCCTCTGCCTTGTCGGTAGTAGCACGCAGTGTGCGTACAGCAGCGCGCATAGCCTTAGCATAATAGCGGTTGTGGAGGCGGCGCTTTTGCTCCTGACGGATTCTCTTTAATGATGACTTATGATTTGCCATTATCTATATTTTATTTAATGATTAACCTCAAGAAAAGTAGTCCATAGCAGAGTCGAACTGCTCTTTAGAGAATGAAAATCTCTCGTCCTAACCGATAGACGAATGGACCATTCGCTGTTTTTGCGGGTGCAAAGGTACGGCAAAAATCAATACGCGCCAAACTTTTCCAAGAAAAATATTCTCTTGTAAATGATTTTAAGGCGTTTTTGATAGGGCTCTCGGGTTGTTTCATTACTTTTGCAGCATCAAAATCATGCAATCCCACGGTATTGTCCTTCATTCCCTGCGCTATGGTGACACCCGCATTATTGTGGATATCTTCACAGAATCCGCCGGTGTCGTATCGTTGATTATACCCGCTGTACGCAATCGCAAAGGAGGGATGAAAGCCATTGCCTGGCAGCCGCTATCGCTAGTGGAAATTATTTGGGAACCACGCGTGCGGACAACTTTGCAGAAACCGCAGACCCTTGCATTATGGCATCCTTGGCGTTCCTTGCACATCGATCCGCGCAAAACAGCTATCGGCCTGTACCTCAGCGATATACTCTATCATGCTTTACGACGTGAGCAGGAAAACAAACCGCTGTTTCAGTTCGTCGTCAATGCGCTGACGTGGTTCGACGAGAGTGAGCAGCATTTCGCCAACTTCCACATCGTCTTTCTCCTCCACCTGACGCGTTTCTTAGGATTCCTGCCAAATGTGGAGGATTGGCACGACGGTGATTATTTCGACCTGCAAGCTGCCATTTTCACACGTACGCGCCCGTACCATATATATTATTTAGAGCCAGAAGAGGCAGCCTTAGTGCCAAAGTTCCTGAGAATGGATCTGCGCTCCATGCGTGCCGTAGGTTTGAACCGTGCCATCCGGCGACGCACGCTGGAAATCATCTCAGACTTCTACCGCCTTCACATCCCCGAGTTTCCAGAGACGCAGAGCCTCAGCGTGTTGGCTGAGGTCTTTGAATGACGCTTAGCGTAACGTGTCTATAGCCTTCTGGATGTTCTTGTCGTGTGCCGCCTGATACTGCAGTGCACCACGCTGATAATAGTAGCGGCTCACCAGCTCGGTCTCCAGGTATGTCTGAATATGCCGACGGAAACGGGTGAGGTCTGCGCGCAGGTCCGTTTGTTTGAGCTTGGTCTCCAAGTTGACCAGATCCTCCTGAATCATCTCCAAGCGTCCTTCAACCCGTGCAAGCTGCCGCAACTGGCCCAAGACGGCTTCCATTCTCCCGTTGTATTTGAAGTCGCTGGCAGCCACAGATGTCACAAACGCCTCATAGTCATTATCCGTCAGGCTGAAATCAGCAGGGGACGCTATTGTAGGGTGCTCCGCTACAAAGGCATTAAGATAGTTGAAGAAAGCATCGGAATTATAGAGATCGTAGACCATTGTCGGCACACTGTCCACTACGAGAATGCTGTCCGGCAGAATGCCACCGCCGTCGCGCACAGGGCGCCCCAGACGTGTATGGAACTCATGCGTGAGGCTGTCGGGCAATGTTGTTGCAGCACCGTCCAGTGTACGATGGCGGTAGTCGTAAGCCTGGATACAACGTCCCGATGGGATGTAATAGCGTGCCGTTGTAATCTTGAGCTGACCGTGGAACGGCACCTCACGGATACCCTGCACGAGCCCCTTGCCATAGGTGCGCTGTCCCAGAATGACGGCACGGTCCAAGTCCTGCAAAGCACCGCTGATGATTTCTGCGGCAGACGCGGAATTACCATTCACCAATACGGCTAAAGGCATCACACTGTCCAACGGCTCTGCTGGCGTGCGGTATTCGTGGTTGCTGGCAGCAAACTTACCCTTTGTCGATACCACCAGACTACCTCTCGGTACAAACATTCCCACAATCTCTATAGCCTCCACCACAGCGCCGCCGGGGTTGTCCCGCAAGTCCAGGACGAGCCGTTCCATGCCCTGCTGCTTCATCTCCGTGATAGCGAAGCGCACGTCACGCGAGCAATGATCTGTGACACTGGAGAGATAAAGATAGCCAATGTGTGACTGCTCATCCACAATGCCGTACCAGGGCACGGCGGGAGTCTGTATCTGCTGGCGTGTAATCTTGAATGACAATGGCTTCTTCTCGCCGAGACGCCGAACGCACAGCTCGAATGTCGTGCCGGGTTCACCACGTAGGTTCTTACTCACCTCTGACACGGGCCAACCCTTGATGTCCTTTCCGTCGATGGTAAGGATGACATCGCCGGCGCGCACGCCAGCCTTCTGTGCCGGGCTGCCCTCATAGGGCTCTTCTATCGCGGCACGGTCCTCCTGCTTGTAAGGACGGATGATGGCACCGATACCCGCATAGCGCCCTGTAGTCATCGTTTTTAGTTCATCCTGGTCATCGCCAGAATAGAACACGGTGTAGGGGTCTATCTCTGAGAGCATCCCGTCGATGGCCCAACGCACGCAGGTGTCAGCTGACAGGGTATCCACATAGAACATATCCAGTTGACGGTAGATGTCTGCAAAGACATCCAGATTACGGGACACATCGAAGCCCGTCTGTGCCTTACGCTCCTGCGCAACCAAGGGCAGTGCAAGAACGAATACTACAAAAAAGAAAGATAAACGTGTTCGCATACGAGCTTAGATTGAGATGTTCATCAAAAAGTCCGCAACCTCCGAAGAGAATTGCGGACCAACGCCCTGCGCTCCAGGATGGGCTTGAACCAACGACCCCCTGATTAACAGTCAGGTGCTCTAACCAACTGAGCTACTGAAGCAATTCCGGGCCTTCGGGGAGGGGCCCACAAGGCCGGTTTTCCGAGTGTGGCGCTCCAGGATGGGCTTGAACCAACGACCCCCTGATTAACAGTCAGGTGCTCTAACCAACTGAGCTACTGAAGCAGTTTTTTTACCTTTTTCTCGGAATTGCGGGGCAAAAGTAGTGCTTTTCTCAAAAATAAGCAATACTTTTGCAGAAAAATTTCCGAATCATGACAAAAATCATAGGAATTGGTAACGCTTTGGTAGATGTCCTTGTCTATTTACCGGACGAAAAGCTGTTAAACGAGATGAGCTTGCCCAAGGGTGGAATGTCGCATATTGACCGCAAGGGGCTGATGCGCCTGCGTCAGCGTTTGGTGGGCTTTCCCGTAGAGCGTGCCACAGGTGGCAGTGCTGCAAACACCATCCATGCGATGGCGGTGCTGGGGGACACGACGGGTGTTATCGGCGCCGTGGGCGATGACGAGACTGGGCGTTTCTTCGCTGAACAGGCCCAAAACCGAGGCATTGAGACCCATCTGGCCGTTGTTGCCAACGAGCAAACAGGTACGGCTAATACGCTGATTACTCCCGATCACGAGCGCACCTTCGCCACGCACCTGGGCGCTGCCGTGCAGCTGGGCGAGGCGCTGAAGGAGGTGAACCTGTCAGACTACGATCTCCTGCATATCGAAGGTTATCTGCTGCAGGATGGCGTGCAGCTGGGTGAGATCCTGAAGGCTGCGAAGGCGGCAGGGCTCACGGTGAGCTACGACTTGGCCTCATGGAACATCGTACTCAACCACCACGCGCTCATCACAGAGTATATCCGTGACTACGTAGATATTGCCTTTGCCAACGAGGAGGAGGCGGCTGCTTTCTGCGGACAGAAAGACCCCGAGATGGCACTGCGACAGTTGGCAGCGTTGACAGACATCGCCGTCGTGAAGGTAGGTAAACGCGGGGCTATGGGAATGTCGCGTGCCACTGGAGACGAGATTTTCTTTGCTCCCGGATTGGAACGAAAGGTCGTTGACACGACAGCTGCTGGCGATTTCTTCGCCGCGGGATTCCTGCACGGATGGATTCACGGAAAGACTCTCGCCACCTGTATGAGCTACGGCAATCGCACGGCTGCAGAGGTGATTCAGGTGATAGGTACGAAGGTGGAAGCGGAACGGCTGCGCCAATGTCTGAAAGACTGATATGTTGTATATCAATGACCATCTCCTTGATTTCGACCTGACGGCGGCTTTGGCACAACTGTCAGAGCAGCGACGTGAGCAGGCATTGCGTTACCGCTATGAGATGGGACAGCGCACCTGTGCAGCGGCCTACCTGCTGTTGTGTGAAGCGTTACGCAAGGAGTATGGCATTGATGAGAAACCCATTTTTATTTTTGGCGAACACGGGAAGCCATCTATCCAAGGACATCCTGAGATACATTTCAATTTCAGTCACTGTAAAGAGGCGGCCTTATGCTATGTCAGTGACCGCCCCGTGGGCGTAGATGTGGAAACCGTGCATTCGCTCCGCGATGGATTGGCAGAATATACAATGAACGACGATGAAATGGCGGAAATACGAGGTGCTGAGGATCCTGCTTTAGCCTTCACGCGCCTGTGGACGATGAAGGAGGCTGTGCAGAAACTGACAGGCGAGGGAATCAATAACCACTTGAAAGAAGTACTGCTGCGCGATGATGTGCTATTGCAAACCATCGTTGCACCCAACGCCCGCTATGTCTATAGCATCGCTACATGGCGGCACCCGTAGAATAGACTATTGGACTGCTTTTTCGATTGTCAATATATTCTTACCATCCACGAAGTCATAGCGGACATCATCCATTTTCTTGATGACGAGGAAGATGCCGAGGCCGCCGATGTCGCGGAGTTGCCACGCGAGGAGGGTGTCGGGCTTTTTATGCTCCAAGGGGTTGAAGGGGATGCCGCCGTCTGTGAAGCGGATGATGATACGGGTTCTTGGGGCTGCGGCGTTGTCGGCAGCGACTTCGGGGATTTTCTGTATGTCCACGTCGAGGAAACCATCGACATCTTTGGGGTAGGCATAGAAGATGACATTCATGATGATTTCCTCGCAGGCCAAGCGGAAGGTCAACCTCTCCTTCAAGGTGCAGTTGGCTATCTCGGGCGAGTCGAGGACGGTGTCGAGGATGCGGCGACCTTGTCCTTGGATGGGCTGGAAATGGTAGTGGCTCATGATGTTACCCTCCCTATTAAGATGATGATGGAACGCGGGCCTACCAGCACGAGTTGCTGGTTCTCGATGACGGGTTCCGTGCCGGGCTCGAAGATGTCTTCCGGCGACGGCATGCCGGTGTTGGCGAAGATGTGCCAGGCCATGCCCTGCGGCAGCTGTGGGGGCTCGAAGCCGTGCATCTCCCAGTGCATGTTCATGGCGACGTAGATGAAGTCATCAGGACCTTCGGGAGCGCCCTGGTCGTCGGAGTTGGCATAGCGGCCATTGAGCATGAAGGCGAGGGTGAGGTTGTTGTGCCCTGCCCACGGCTGCCAGGCTTTTACGCCGTGCCAGGAGAAGTCGGGGTAGCCGAGGCCGAGGTAGTCGGTGTGGCTGAGGTGCTCCTCGTAGCGCAGCACCTTGTGCTGGCGGCGGAACTGTATCATCTGCTTGAAGTAGCGGAAGATGTCGGCATTCTTCTGAAGGTCGTTCCAGTCGAGCCACGCGACTTCGTTGTCCTGGCAGTAGGCGTTGTTGTTGCCGAACTGGCTGTTTCCCATCTCGTCGCCGGAGAGGACCATGGGGGTGCCCTGGCTGACCATGAGGAGCGTGATGGCGTTCTTCACCTGCTGGTGGCGCAGGGTGTTGATGTCGGGGGCGTCGGTTGGGCCCTCGCAGCCGCAGTTCCAGCTGTTGTTGTTGTTCTCGCCGTCGCGGTTGTCCTCGCCGTTGGCTTCGTTGTGCTTGGAGTTGTAGGACACGAGGTCCATGAGGGTGAAGCCGTCGTGCGCCGTGACGAAGTTCACGCTGGCCTTGATGCCGCGCCCCTGTGAGGCGTAGAGATCAGGGGAGCCGATGATGCGTTCCTTGACATCGCCCAGCACCTGAGTGTCGCCCTTGATGAAACGGCGCACGCTGTCGCGGAATTTCCCGTTCCATTCCGCCCAACGTCCCCATGAGGGGAAAGAGCCTACCTGGTAGAGTCCGCCGGCATCCCACGCCTCGGCGATGAGCTTGGTCTTGCCGAGAATGGGGTCGTGGGCCAGTGATTCGAGCAGTGGCGGGTTGGACATGGGGTTGCCGTTCTGGTCGCGTCCGAGAATGGCGGCGAGGTCGAAGCGGAAGCCGTCGATGTGGTAGTCGCTAACCCAGTAGCGAAGACTCTCGACAATCATGTCGCGGACGTTGGGGTTGTTGCAGTTGAGGGTGTTGCCGCAGCCGCTGAAGTTGAAGTAGTAGCCTTCGGGCGTCAGCATGTAATAGGTCTTGTTGTCGATACCGCGATAGGAGATGTAGGGACCGTTCTCGTTGCCTTCGGCGGTGTGGTTGAAGACCACGTCGAGAATGACCTCGATGCCGTTGGCGTGGAGTCGTTTCACCAACGTCTTCAGCTCGTCCACCTGCATACCGAAGCGCCCCGACGAGGCGTAGGCAGCCTTGGGGGCGAAGAAGCCCACGTTGCTGTAGCCCCAGAGGTTAAAAAGCTCACGGCCATCGACGGGCGAGATGCGGTGGTTCTCGAACTCGTCGAACTCATGGATGGGCATCAGCTCCACGCAGTTGACGCCCAGCTCCTTCAGGTAGGGTATCTTCTCGCTGATGCCGGCGAACGTTCCCTTGTGCTTCACTCCCGAGGCGGCGCCGCACGTGAAGTTGCGGACGTGCATCTCATAGATGATGAGGTCGTTAATGGGTGTCTCCATCGGCACGTCGTTCTCCCAGTCGAAGTCAGAGAAGACCACGCGAGCGCGATAGGGATAGATGCTGTCCCAGTTGGGCTGCTGCCCCCATACGTCGCGCCCCACGATGAGTTTGGCGTAGGGGTCGAGGAGTATCTTGGACTTGTCGAAGCGGTGGCCTTCTTCCGGGTTGAAGGGACCGTCCATGCGAAAACCGTACTCGATGTTTTCATAATCCAGGTCGAAGACCATCATCGAGAAGACGTTGCCGAGCCTGAACTCCTTGAAGAAAGGAATCTCTATGAACGGTTTCTCTTCGCGGTTGTGGAAGAGCACCAGGGTGCAGTCGGTGGCATAGCGGGAATAGACGGAGAAGTTGACTGCATTGCCGATGGTGGTAGCCCCAAAAGGATAGGGCCTGCCAGAGCGCAGCTTCAGTCCCTGGTATTCATGGGTGGGGAAGATATCAATTCTTTGCATGGATTACCGAAGTGTGTTGAGGCATTCTTCCATAGTGCTGAAAGATTCAAAGAAACTATCGAAGCCCGTGACATCCATGATGTCCTTGACCTCATCGCTGAAGCCGACGAGATAAAAATTGAGGCCTTTTGAGGCTGCCATTTTCTTGGCATAGAGTAAAACGCGCAAGCCAGTACTGGAAACATAATTACAGGCTGTCATGTCCAGCACTGCATTGCAGCCTTTCTCCAGAATGGCCAAAAGAGCATCCTGTACTTCCTGATAGTTGAAAGAGTCCAGTCTTTCGCCTAATTGATAACTTTCTATTTTCATCGTGGTTTCTATTTTACTTCTATTATTGATTATATCGTATGGCCAACATGGTGAGGTCGTCACTTTGTGGCGCCTCCGCTACGAAGTGATGCACGGCCTGCGTCATTTCATCGATCAACATCTTGCAACTTTCTGCATTCCTCAGGTTTTCAATGAGCCGTTCCTGACCGAATAACTCGTAGTGGGCGTCCATCGCCTCGGTCAGTCCGTCGGTGTAGAGGAAGAGGGTGGCGCCGGCCGGCAGGGTATATTCGCTCACGACATACTCTACATCATCGGAAACGCCCAAGGGCAGGTTGGGCTTTGCTGGCAGTTCCTCGCAGTGCGAAGCGATTGAGCCGGGCGCACTATTGCTGACGACGAGCGGTTTGTTGTGACCTGCATTGCAGTAGTGGAGGCACCCCGTGGGCAGGTCCAGAACACCCATGAAGAAAGTGATGAACATGGAGGTCTCGTTGCCGTTGCACGTGGCCTTATTGATGGAATCGATGATAACCTTCAAGTCGTCCTTGTTGCTGACGGCATTGCGGAACTGGCTGAGCGTTTTTGCCATGACCAAGGCGGCAGGTACGCCCTTGCCGGAGACATCGCCGATGCAGAAGAAGAGCTTGTCGCCGCGATGAAGGTAGTCGTAGAGGTCGCCGCCCACGTCGTTGGCAGAGATTTGGGAACCATAGATATCCAGTTTCCTGTCGTCTTCGGCAGGGATGTATGCCTTGGGTAGCATGGACAGCTGTATGTCTTTGGCTGCCTTCAGTTCACCTTCTATGCGACCCTTGGTCTCGTTCACCTGTTTCAGTTCCTCCATCTGACTGACCAGTGACTGTTGCATGATGCTGAACGAATGGTGCAGGCGCTGCATCTCGTCATTGGAGTGGATGTCGGGGAGCGTGGCGTGCAGATTGCCTTGTGCCACCTCATCCGCGGCTTGCGTGAATGTGGTTAGTGGGGTTAACAGACGATGAATGAACCTGCGCAAAATGTAAGTCAACAGCACCAGCATGATGACAAAGAGGAGGGACAGCAGCAGTGCCGCCTTGTAGTAGTCCTTGAAGAGCTCCGTGGCCTGACATACAATGCCCATCGACCATCCCATGTGCTCGAAAGGCACAAAGAAGATATAGGAATCGCCTAATGTGGGCGACTGCCACTTTTGGAAGCCGCTCTTCCCGTCGAGCATCTCACGAACCATTTCCAATAGATCGCGCTGGCTTGTCACCTCTGTGTCATTTAAGAAGTTCTGCTCAAGCACCAGGCCATCTTCCGAGCGGGAGATAAAGGCGCCAGTCCGACTTAGAATGAAGGCATAGGCGTGCATGAAGGAATCCACATTCAGGAACTCCGAGAAGTAGTCGAGCAAGATGTCCGCCGTGACCACCGCAATGACGTTGCCGTCGGCATCCTTCAGCGGATAGCAGTAGGTTGTCATCAGCATCTCGCCGCCTCCCTCGTCGAAGTAAGGCTCGCTCCAATATTCGCGCTTGAGAGAGTCGGTGGTCTGATACCAGTCCATCTTGTGGTAGTCATACTCGGCTGACCCCAACTGCTTCGATTTGATGGCGCTGCCCTCGCGGTAGCTGTAGGGCGAGAACCATACACCGCGGTCGGGGAAGTAGTAGGGGCGGAAGGCGATGGCCGAACCTACGATGGCAGGGTTGTTCTCCAACAACTGCTGTGTGATGTTGTAGAGTTCATCGGGGTTGTCCAGGTTCGCGCGGATCGCATTCAGATGGTTTCTCACGGCCACTTCCACGGTGACGAGTGCCGCCTCAAGGCGCTGTCCGACGAAATACAGAATGTGATTGGCCTTCACGCTTTCCTCGAGCTTGATGCTCTTCACCACAAAATAGTTGCCGACATACACCGTAGCTGTCAGAATGACCACCACACTAACGACCACCCACAAGCTGATGCGGCTGGCAAGTGATTCTCTGACACGTAGCAACTGGGGCAGCTTCATTTTATGAATGTAGTTTCACAAGAGACGGTTGTTTGGACCAATCCATGCAATTACGCACGCGCAGGTCGGCGTAGGGCTCGGCATTGAAAATGGTGGATTTGATGGTCATCAGCTGCTCGGTTCCATAGAGGAAGGAGAACGGGCGGGGCAGCTCCATTGTCACATCGATGGCCTCCTGCAGCAGCGATACATCGTCCCCGCAGTCGAACAGGAAGCGGTCGGTGTCGTGGTTGTCCAGGAACAGGACCAGCTTGAAATCGGCGGGATATTGGGCGAAGTGCTCTTCCACCTTGCTGCGTAGTGTCGCGTTTCCCTTGAGGCGACGGCCAGCACGGATTTCCTCCAGGAGAATGTCGCGATAGGCGAAGTCGAGAACGCCGTCCAGCGTGCCCACGTAGTCGCTCTGCAGGTTATCCTGACTGAACGGCTTCGTCTCCTGTGCCAGGAACTCGTTTAGCCGATTCTCGCTCTTGAAATACAGTTGGCTGGCCAGTTGCGGCCCGATACCCAGCGCCCAGACCTCTCCGAAGACGACGATGTCGATGCGAATGGCCTGCAGACTGTCGCGAAGGGTCTTCAGGAAACTGAACGGCTGCCCCAGCGCATGGTCGATGCGGAAGGCATCCACACCCATGCGAGCGAGCTTTTCCGCCTTGTCAACCATGAAGCTAACCACTTCGGGGTTCGTCAGGTTAAACTTAGGCAGGTCACCGAAGCCCAGGAACGAGACAAACTCGTCGCTGTCCTCCTTGGGATAGAAGAACCAGTCGCGGTGCTTGCCGCCGTTCTTGAGTAGCGATTCCTCGAACATCGGAGCTTGGTACCAGCAATGGTTGGGTACAAAGTCGCAGATGATGCGCAGTCCCTTGCCGTGGGCTTGGTCAAGCAGCCGCTGATAGTCCTCCCACGTGCCGAAGTGGGGATCCACCTCCTCAAAGTTCAAGGTGTGGTAGCCGTGGTAGTTCTGCGACTTGAAGATAGGCGAGAGCATGATGGCGTTGAAGCCCAGGTTCTTGATGTAATCGAGCTTCTCGATGACCCCTTGCAGGTTTCCCCCGCAAAACACGTTTTTGCTGGCTGGCGGCGTCTGCCATCCGCCGTTGAATCTGTCAATCAGCAGATGATAGATACGGGTTTGGTCAAACCATGATGTGTGATTCATACGATAGCGATTTAGTAAAATAATGCTGTTAGTTAAAGGTAAAGGGAGGGATCAGTAGAAGACTTCGTCCTGCGAGGCGCGGCCGGTGGTGATCTCCACGACCTCTTCCTCGTCGGGTGAGACGGAGGGGGCAGGAGCTGCGGGAGCCTCGGAGGCTGAGGGGGAGGAAGCTGAGGAACTGTGCGAAGAACCGGAGCTGCGCGAGGAAGAGCCCTTACGCTTACCTTTTGAGGCGGTGGGGTCGTTGCAGAGGGTCTGCTTGATGTAGGCGGTGCGCTCCTCGCCTGGGACACGCACCAGGAACCAGCCGCCACTCTCGGACAGCACATCGAGTTTAGTGCCGCGTCGTACTTGGTAGTTGCCGCCGGTGCTGTCGGCGTTCACGGTGAGGATGTCGTAGTTGGTGCCGGGGCCAGTGCGCAGGTTGGCGACCTTGGCAGAAACGGTGACCTGCTTGAGCACATCACTCCGTGGCTCTTCAGAGCCGGTGCAGCGCTTACAACCCCAGAAGCACGCGATAATAATGATTACAAAACCAATAAACTTTTTCATATTAAAGGGGATTTTTTAATCGTTGTTTTTGATTTCAAGCGGTAAGGTCGCGATGGCGTCCTTGGCGGTCTGGTGGACATATTGCCATCCCATTTCCGACACACGTTCCTCCACGGGACCCTCGCCCCAGCGCGGTTTCAGGGGCAGGTCGTTGTGCCAGGTGCCTTCGAAATAGGGATACCACACGCGGACATACTCCTGGTAGGAGCCTTCAGGGTGCAAAGGACCGACCAACCGGCCGCAGCTGTCGTAGTCGCCCTGGGAATACCACTCATAGCGACTCACAGGATTATAGCCCACGCCCATGGCGTGCAGGTCGCCTTCGCCCTGGCGCAGGCCATGAACGAACTCGCCCTTGTAGCGCAGGTTGTGCTGGTCGTCGAACATGAGTTCCTCCGAAGGGTCTTTCTCCACGATGTAGTACAATTCACCCTTGCCGTGAGGCCGTCCTTCGGCATCGACCTCACCCTTATAGATGCACTTCACAATCTTTCTCAGTTTTTCTGCCATAAGAGAATCAGTTATTTAGTTCTTCCACGTCAGCACCAACTTGTACTCCGTGCCGTCATAAACACAGCCATCGCTCCACTCGCGACCTTCGATTTCGGCAAAGAAGCCAACCTCTTCGCCAGGCTTGAGCAGGAAGGTCTTGCCGGATTTGGTCAGCGTGATGCAGTCCTTCTCGATGCTGGTGATCTTGACATCGCCGAAAGCAGTGAATTTGAGCGCGCCGAGTTCTGCCTCGAAGTCGCTCTCCTCACACTTCCAGGGATCTTGATGACCGACCTCCCAGTCCGAGCGTCCGTACTGGGCGTGCAGGATAATAGGCTCTGTGGCGGCATTGGGTGCCTGAAATTTGCCATGGTTCCATGTGCCGTCCCAGTGGATGCCCTCCTCTGGACTGTCGAAGACACCCTTCCCGTGGCTGCGGCCCTCATGGAACTCACCCTCATAGCGACCACCATCGCCGAGCGTCAGTACACCTCGGCCCTCGGGCATGTCATTAACGACATCGCCGTCGTAGATACTGCGGTCGCTGTATTCGATGTGTCCGTCGGGCCACACGCAGGCTTCTAACGACCAGTGGCTGATAATAGGACAAGGCAGCTCCAGCTGCTTGGCAGAACGGCGGTCGTGGCGCCACTCCTGTGCCTCCACGAGCTTGCCTTTTTCCCAATGTTCGTTGCGGCTCATGCCCGTCTTGGCACAATACACATCGACGTAGCCGTCGTAGGGCTTGAAGTCGCGAACATCATCACCATAGTGGTCCAGCACGTCGCCGTTAGGCAGCTCAACGGTGACGTGGGTGGAGGGTTCATAGACGTAGCTGTTGTACTGATTGGCCGTATAGCGACCGCCCTGTTGTTCAATGCGATAGATCTTGTCGCCGTCGCGAAGCGTCAGCCTGAGCGTGGTGCAATCAACCTTGCTGGCCTCGTCGAGCTCATAATCCACGACCTCGTACTGGAACAGCTCATCGGGTCCTGAGTAGCGCACGACTTTATCGCCGGCATACCACTCCCTGACCCAGGGCTTCTCGCCCAGGAACAGCTCGAAGCCGTAACGCTTGCCGCCACGCAGGAACATGGCGATGGAATCGGGCGTATCGAACGATGGATAGTCGGGGTGCAGCTTGGGACGCTGGATGCGGAACACGCCATGCAGGCCCCACCACTGCGGCTCCTTGTCCTTGGAGGTGTGAATCCATGCTTTCTCAATCCATGAGCCGTCGGCAAAGTCATAGCGTCCGTCGGCAGCGTAGGCCGGGCCGTTGATGCTGGCATAGCTCAGGTGGAAGGCCCCCTTGAAGTGGTCGCCGTTAGGGTACCACACCTCGCCGTCGCCGATGGGACCTGCCAGTTTCTGCAGGATGGTGTCGCCCCACTGCCAGCCACCTTTATAGATGAGTCCCTTGCCGATGAGCTTCACGCAGTAACATCTTCGGTTATAGACGCCCATGCCCACATGGTATGAAGAGCTGTCGATCTCCACCTCCTCACCCACCTTGATGGTGAAGGTCTTGCCGCGCAGCTCCAGCGTGAGTTGCTGCCCGTCGTAGGCTGTCACCACGGGGGCGCTGCACTTGAACTTAGGCAGCGGCTCGCCCACCTTGATGTCTTCTTCATCGACTTCGTAGTGCTCAATGGGAACGCTGGTCACCGTTGCTCCTCGATCGACATGACTGTTATAAACATTGATATAACAAACTGTTGCCATAGGTTGTCGGTTTTATAAGGTAAATGATGATTTTGTGGCAAAGATACAACTTTTTTGCAACAAAATTGCTTTCAGGGCGGGAAAACTCGCAGTTACAGGACATTTTCATTTTTCAGCCCGACAATAAATCGGAAACAAAACTGCGATTTTCCATTTTTCAAACTGTTTTTGGGTTAATAATATTATTCAAACTTACCGCCATCTTCGCGGTAGGTTCGTGCCATATACTGTATGATATAAATCTCGCTTAATGGTATTGTGAACATCCCTTTGTCTGTACGGATTCCCATTTCAACATAATCATAAGAAAGAGAAAGATGTTTAAGACATTCCTGTGCGGAATTATCATTGAAGTCGAAATAGGCAAGGAAGTAACCCGAGATGTCTGACATTGGTTGTACCAATATCGGGACTATTGAATATTTCTTGTCTTTTGTTTTAACTTCCAAAGACATAACATTTGTAGCACCACGTTTAATGAACCAGACGCCTAAGCTGAAATGACACACCTTTGGTTCTTGGAGCCTCACACCCAGCACGTCCTTACCTGTAACATCATAGCTAACAGATAGGCTATTCCAAACGTCCCACTTTTTGCTTTCATAGGACACTTCGACACATTCCTTCTCGTCGTTGTATGACCTTGTCAAAATTGTAGAGCAGCTATCTTCAAGAAAAGGGGCCAAGAACTCTTTCATGTCTTCTTTTGGCTGCTCGCTTTTGCTCGCGCACCCAGCAATAAGGATAATAGATGCAATCAGTATGAGAACCTTTTTCATGCTTCCTTCGATTTATTTTTTATATTCAGCAAGTTCTGCCTGGAGAGCATCAATAGTCTTGTTCTTGACTTTGATGGTATCGCTTAAAATTTGAATGGTATCAATAAGTTTTTCTAATTGAGATTGATGTTGCTGTTCAACAATCTCTGGGTGTGTATCATTTGAGACAATCATCTCGCCCTTACCACGCAGGAGCCAGTCTGACGAGAGGTCTGCGTATGACGCAAGAGTATGAAGCACCGTGTCGAGCGAAAGTGCTCTATTCCCCTGAATTTGATTAAATACAGTTGTGTGTCCCATGCCAATGCTGGCACAGAAAGCATGTAGATTCATGCCCGTATAGTCCCTAAATTCGACTATGCGCTCAAGAACGTCTTTTTTGAGGTCTTTTTCTTCCATTTTTCAAACCATTTTAATAATTCTGATACAAAAATTAGTCTCATGCGTGAATTTTTCTGCCAATTTTCTTGGAGAATATTCACAAATGCTATACCTTTGCGGCATCAAATCAATCAATCGAGGGCAAAAGTATAACAAAAATGGCAATTTCCCAAAGAAATCTTCCAAAAAATACGGTTCTCGAATTGATTATTTCGAGCGGATGCCGATTTGCGTTCGCAGGTCTGCACCAAAAAAGGGGTGTAACAGGTTCGAATCCTGACACGACCGCATCTTGAAGAAGAGTTCTTTGACTTACTGGGAAATATATACTGGCTCCCCGTTGAAGTAAAAGCCACATAAACCAGATCATGGGTCTGTAAGGGTGGATAAGGGCGGAGGGGAGACGGGGCTGAATGTGTTCCCCGGAGGAGCGGCCACGGAAGCTGATGAAGAGCGACGGCCGTAAAGAGAAACAGACAATCGGCATGTCAGATTGCCGAGGCGTGATTAACCACATTGTTAAATATAAATGCAGGACGTTCACTTTACCAAAAGTCCTGCTGCCCATGTCACAGCGGTGGCGTAAGAGTAATCATCGGAACACTCATGGGCACCACACCCTAATTTTTGACGCCTATGATAAATTTCAAGAAACTGAGTAGTCAGATACACAGAGGCGGTATCGGCTACGTGTTCGAGCCCACGCCCGAACAGCTGAGAGAATCTGAATGGCAGATATGGACGCAGGATGCCGTCAGCAGGCGAAAGCTTGTCAGGCAGCTCGCAGCAATCATCCGAGACAAGAGTATGAACTATTGGAGAAAGGAGTTTCTGCTATGATGATCAGTTTAGACAACGTACCGCTGGCCACTCAGTCAGCGATGCTCCAGAACATTCTGCTTGCCTTCGAGCATGAGACCTTCAGCAAGGAGTTGGCCGCGCACATCGTTGGCGGTCCCGCCAAGCTGGCGAGCCTCATCGCTTCTGAGAAGATACAGGCAGAGAAGCCCTGCTACAAGCAGAACGGCAAATGGTTCGTATGCGCACCACAAGTATTGGTACACTGCAAAAACCGACGCCACACAAGTCAAACCAAAACCATTTAACAAAGATGAAAAAGACAATTTTGGCCGTCATTTGGCTCGCTATCGTTCTTTCCCCATGCCTCCTGATGCTGTGCCTGGGTAATGACGATTTCACGAAAATACTCGTTTGCTTAATATATTCCCTCATCCTTTTCAAGTATCATCGGGTGATGATACCGAAATGGGTGCGGGATAAGGTTGACAATCTGGTCTGTGAAGATAGGGTGTCAAACCTCGATTGATTACATTTAGCGGAGGGGAGTATGCCACTCCCCTCAAATGGGCAAATCGTTCCAGCGTGTACCCTGTGTTTCTGCCCGTGCTGGAAGGGATGAAGAGGTTCGAAGCCTTATTTGCCCGCCACTTTTTTCACTACTCCTTATTTTTTAATTTCATTTTTCAAACCTGACATTGACGGTTCGTGAGAATAGCCAATGTATTCCATCAATCAATCATACTACGAAAGAAGTAAGTGAAACTCCTGCGCTGTCTGAGAAGATGGCGTAGGCTTTCTGAGAGCACCGTCGGGAATCCCGACAACCCACAATATGTCAGTAAACGTTAAGGTGTAAAAATGGCGAAGATTCTGCTTTCATATATCGTCATTTATCGCTACCTTTACAGATGTAAACGAGATTACCTCTCACATAAGTCAAACCTTTTAAATTTTCAACAAGATGGAAGAATTAAATTCTATTCAGTGCGAGTTGAATGCCCCCAAGGGACAGTACAACTCATTTGGCAAGTACAAGTACCGCAGTTGCGAGGACATTCTTGCCGCAGCGAAATCACTCCTAAAAAAGTACAAGTGTACGCTAACCCTGTCTGATGACGTTGTGCCAGTCGGTAGCCGCATCTACATCAAGGCAACGGCAACGCTCACCAACGAGAAAGGTAAATTTGTAACAACCACAGCCTTTGCCAGGGAAGAAGAGACGAAGAAAGGTATGGACGGCTCTCAGGTGACTGGAGCAAGCAGCAGCTATGCCCGCAAGTATGCGCTCAACGGACTGTTCGCTATCGACGACACAGCCGATGCTGACAAACTCAACACAAGTCCAGAGTACACGCAGCAGCAAGAAAATCCTCAGAAGGCAGGGAACGTCACCGGCGCTCAGTTGAAGAAGCGTTTCCCCGGCAACACTGTACGACTGAGTAGTATCACCAACGTCCCCATTGTAGTCCTCGACTATGAGAAGGACATGAAGACCGAGAACGGTGATGACAGATACCTCGTTTCCGTTAAGGAGGGAGAAACGTTCAAGAAGTTCTTCACGGCCAGCAAGGAGATGAAGCAGATTCTTGACAAGATTAGCGACATAGAGGACGGCTTCCCGTTTGAGACCATCATACGCTCCGAGCCATTCGGCGACAACAAGATTAAGTACATCTTCACATAGCATTGATTTTTTCCATACCTTTGCAGTGACAAAATACTGAAAGTATGGAAAAGATATACGGAAGCAGCACAAGACAGGACGGCCTCATCAAGGTCGGCAAGAGTTATTATCTGTACTATGGCTTTGGCAAGGACAGCGAAGACGCTGAGCACGGCTACAACTATAGGCACAAGTTTGACCACAAGCCAAGTCCTGACGAGATAAAGGAACAGGTCCTGACAGCCATCGACATGGAGACGCGTGAGCGTATCACCTGCGGCATGACCTATGACGGGTACAAGATTAACCTGTCAGTGGAGAACCAGCTGAACTATGCCATGTTCAAGAATATGGGTCGGTACCCTGTTATCATCAAGGTCGGCGATGATGCCGGCAATGATGTCGTGTTATCCATGACTAAGGAGAACTACACGGCTTTCTATTCGAGCGTACAGAACCACATCAAGGACTGTCTGCAGTCCTGCTGGGAAGAAAAGACGAGCCTCGATTTGAGTTGCTACGTCTGAATGTTGAAAATTAGGGTCGGGTGGTGCAGCGATGTGCCACCCTTTTTGTGTGAAAAACAAGAAAATTGCATTTTTTTGAAAAAAAGTTGCCGAAATATTTGGTAGTTTATAGCAAAAACGCTACCTTTGCATCGTCAAAAAGACAAAAAGTTCTTTGAAATTATGAAAAAAAGTGAGTTAGAACGAAGGCTTAAGAGCCTGGGCTGCTACTTAGCAAGCCATGGTAAGAGGCACGACAAATGGGTAAATCGAAAGACTGGAACATTTGATTTCGTGCCGAGACACGCCGATGAAGTTGCTACGGGAACTGCATCGAAGATTCTAAAGAAGTTGGCTGGGGAGTAATCCCCGGCCGACTTTACACTTTGATTCATAATGAGAGGAACTTTTTCCAATGAATAATGCTAAATGCTAAATATAATTGGTATGAAAGTTTTAGTTACGATTGAAAGAGGCAAGGACGGCAGCTATTGGTGCCAGACTGAAAATGCAATTCTTGGCGGCTATCTTACCGCTACGGGCAAGAGCGTCCAAGAGGCCAAAGAGGATTTGAGAGAGTGTTTGGAAGAGGCTAAGGAGGATTTAGAAGCACAGGGAAAAACGTTTCCTGAAATAGAGTTCACCTACAAGTACGACTTGCAGTCTTTCTTCGACTATTTCTCATTCCTGAACGTATCGGACATTGCAAAACGCGCAGGCGTAAATCCATCCCTGATGAGGCAATATACAAGCGGTGTAAAGAACGCAGGCGAGAAAACCTATCAACGTCTTGCTGCTTGCGTGCAGAATGTCGGCAGAGAACTTCAAGCTGCCACATTCTGAACAGATTCGGAACTGAAGTGTGTCGGACCACATCCGTACTCACTACTTTTCATAATAAACAAAGAACTTTCGAGAGCCCTGAGCCGTGAGGTTCGGGGCTTTCCATTTCTGAGATTTCCGCATATTGTAAACTGAATCGCTATTTGGTGTACCTTTGCAGTGGAAGAGCAGCCCAAGGGAGCAAGTGGCCAGCCTCCGATGTTTAATTTTTAATCTATAATCGTTTCAGAAATGGAAGGAAGAATCGGAACATTGATTGTCTGCGGGTTCGTAATCTTGATATTCTACATTGTAGCGCTGGGGCTCATCTTTGCCGACTTGTGGACAGGAGTACGCAAGGCCAAGCAGAGAGGCGAGTACCGCACAAGCGAGGGTTTCAAGAAAACCATAGGCAAGATAAACAAGTATTTTGCCATGCACTTTGCAATGACGCTTGTGGACGCGATGCAAATAAGCCTCTTGTATATGCTTTATCGTGAGTATTGCTATGACATACCCATGCTGCCTATATTCACGCTCATAGGCGTGTGCTATGAGGCTTTCGTAGAGATAAAAAGCATCACTGAGCCAGCCGACATCAAGGAGAAGAAGCAGCAGGACGATTTCAAGCGTCTCTTGCAGCAAGCACTTGCAGAGGGTAACCTGCGCGAGCGTGTGATAAAGATTATTGAGAACTCAGAACGCAATACGCAGAGCGATGGCGAGGATTGAAAGCATTATACCCTTTCTCCTGAAATGGGAGACGGGTAACGTCATAAAGCCCTCAGAGCCTTATGAGGCTTACTACAATCGCTGCAAAGCCTCCAAGGGTGGCATCAGCGACGATCCTGACGACAGCGGAGGCTATACCGTCTGTGGTGTCACGTTTGCCACGTTTAGGACCTACTGCAAGGTCAAGAAGCTGCCTGAGCCATCGAAGGCCTCCATGAAGATGAGCCTCACCTATAAGGTATGGCTTGACGTGCTCACCAACCGCTTTTGGGATAAGTGCAGGTGCGAGGCCATCGTGAGCCCGTCTGTCGCTCTCATCGTTCTTGATTGGTTCTGGTGCAGCGGATTCGCAGGCATCAAGGAAATGCAGCGTAGCCTCTCACTGCAGGCCGACGGCCTTATCGGGCCTAAGACCTTGGCCGTGTTGAACAGCGGCGACCACAAGCAGCTCTTTGAGAGAATCAAAGCCAGCAGGGAGAAATACCTCAGAGGGCTCGCGGAAAAACGGCCTAAGAACGAGAAGTTCCTGAAGGGCTGGCTGAACAGGCTCAACGACATTCCCTTCAGGGATTAGCGTTCTTCATGTATCACTGTTGAGGGTGCCATCTTCGGAGCGGCACCCTTTTTGATGGATGAGGCTACAAAAAAGGGAGGCCGCACGGCACAGAAACACGCAGCCTCCCGGAGTACCCATCAACCACACATTTCATCTACGCTGTTCGGGTACTCTGTAATAGATACTCAGAACTCGGGGAAAGGTTGCATGAGGGGCGAAAAAAAAGAGCCGGGGAACCACCCCCGACTCCGCACAAGTCAAACCAGTAACAAAATGGAACGTCACTGATTCGCCCGCAAAGGTACGGAGAATTTCTCAACGGGCGAAGAAATCAGCGGATTTTTATGATACTTTTGCCACATTTCTCAGTGAAGCACATACCTTTTGCACTGCATTAGTCGCCAGTTCGGGTGTCACCCTTATATAATTGTAGAGGCTTGTGCCGTTCTTGTTCAGCTTGTGGCCAAGGATGAAGTCGATGATACTTTGCTCCACACCGAGGTCGAGTGCGTGCTGTGCGAACGATTTGCGGGCAGAATAGAAGATGAGCCTGTCAAGTCCTAAGTCCTCCGCTATGCGCTTCATGTTGTAGTCGAGCATATGGTGATATTTGTCCTTTCTCGTCCATGAGTCAGGGAACAGCATACCGTTAGGCTGCTTGTAACGGTTGATGATCTCAAGGGCCTCATCGGGAATGTCAAACTCAACGTACTTGTTAATCTTAGACCTCCGTTCTGTCTTTGAGCGCTCGTAGATGATGTGCCGTCCGCATTCGTTGAAGTTGATGCGGAGCATATCTATCATGTTGATGCCTCCGAGGTAGTAGGACAGCATGAACAGGTCGCGCGACATCCTACGCTGGCGTTGCGGGAATGAAGCGTCCCTAATCCTTGCGACCTCTTCCAACGTGAGCCAGGCATCCCTCACCTTCGCCTCCGGCAGCTTATAGCCAAACCACGGGTCGGTCTTATAGGGTATATACATACACTTCTGCGCGAAGAAATAGAGAGCCATCAGGAAGAGTTGCTTACCTCTTATCGTAGAAGATGAGTTCCCCTGGTCTGTGAGGTATTTCTCCAGTCCTATGACCGTAGAATAGGTGACGTTCTCCATGAGCATGTTAGGACCGAGATAGCTGAGTATGCTCGTGATGCTGGTCTCATAGGCGACCCGTGTTGAGGCTTTGATGTTTTTGACCGACACGTACTCATCGAAGATGGAGCGGACGGTGCGATGGTGGCACTTGTCATTGTTCTTTAGCTGTGCCACAAGTTCCTCACATGATAGGCTCTCAATGAAGAAGAGGTTGTCCAGAGCCTCCTGATACTTGTCAAGCAGCCCGCGCAGCTTCACGTTCTTGATGGCCGCGTCTGGGCGCTTGACTATGCGCCCGTCCTTAAACTCCTTGTCGGAGTCTATGATAATATCCGTTACGATGTACCGTGTTTTTGAGTTGTGGGACACGGCGATCCTGATTTTATGTTTCCCACCTTTGAGCACCTTTGCAGGTACTATAACAGCACTAAGGTTTGCCATAATTTTGCGACAATAAAAAGTAAATGTTTTGAGCCAAAACGACCATAAACCGACAATCCGATGAGGCCATAAATGGCTCGTTTTGTTAATTGGTTACTCTCTAAAGTCCTTATAGTTGCGTGTTTTCCGCTGTTTCAGGCAATTTTTAGTGCTAACATACACATTTTTTTGTGAAACAAGTGTTCCACATCGTTTTTTTTCGTACATTTGCACGCAAAATATTTGAATTATGGAACACGTGAAAGCTAGAATATGGTCACTGCTGGCGGTGTTGTTGCTGACAGTGGAAGCTCAGGCGCAGACCTACCTCACCGACGTGCATAAACCCACCGAGGAGCTCCACTACAAGGCCTATCCCACGAAGGGCGACGGCATCATGCAGATAGCCAAATTCAAGTACAAAGGCGGCTTCACGCTGGGCTCCGGCCGTGGCGGCCTCATCAGCAGCAACACGCCGGGCTACGTCACCTTCCAGCTCAATGGCAGCTACGATAAGATCAGCTTCGTGGTGGGTCCTGACAGCCCCCGTGGCGCGGGCGATGAAAACAACTGCATCGTGACGATGAAGGCCGACGGCAAGCGCGTCTTCGACAAAGTCATCTGGGACCACGACGCACCGCAGGAGTACGTCATCGACATCAAGGGAGCACGCCAGCTGCGCTTCGACATCCCCCGAGGCGAGACCAGCCTGGCCTTCGGTGCCGTGAAGCTGTGGAAGGCAGGACAGGCGTACAAGGCTTCTGCCGACCCGCAACGCAGCATACCCTCTGGCGGGCGTGTGCAGCTGGTGGGACAGCTGGCACCTTATTTTATACGTAGCTCCGGATGGGTAGCCCCCATCACGAGCCAGAATATGAGCCGCAGGAAAGAGAGCATCAGCATCAACCGCGTGGAATACAAGACGGGGCTGGAGTTCACGGCCGATCAGGCTCTTGCGGGCCATCACGAGGCGTGGGCCTACTTCTGGATGCAGAAGAAATATGACAAGGTGTCGTTCATCGTAGGGCCGCGCGACAACCAGGCCAGTGGCGCCACCGGATGGCTCACGGTGAAGGGCGACGGCAAGATTCTTTACGAGAAACACGTCACACAGCTGGACCTCGCAGAACAGGTGGTGCTGGACATCGCCGGCGTCAACCAGTTGTCGTTCCACAGCATTGACGAGGACAGCCGCCTCAATGGCGGTGTGGTGTTCGGCGTGGTCAACATCTTCGCCTACCCACAGAACTACGCACAGCTGCCCACGACGGGTGTCGTCAACGGCTCCAGAAGCCGCCTGGCACAGCTGCCGGACGTCTGCAAGATGGTGTCCAACATCAAACCCTTCTCCGTGCAGGGTATGTCAGGCTATCAGAATATGCTGTACGACGGTGAGAGCGACTACTACACCTTCTCGATGGGTGGCGAGCAGTTCTCCGAGGGCTTCCTGCTCACCAGCGGCAAAACGCTCTTCGACGATAATATCAGCGCCTTCTGGAAGTTCGATTTAGCCGGTGAATTCGACTATTTAAGCTTCACGGCGGGTGCGCTGACCAAGCGCCGTACACAATGCGACGACGACCTCCGCATCTACTGCGACGGCAAAGTCGTGCTCGACACCGTCATCCACGTCACGTGGCCCAACCAGCGCTTCATCATTCCCCTCAACAAATGCCGCACGCTGACCTTCGCCAAGCCCGGTAATATGCAGCAGAAGGACAGCTTCTTCGGCATCGGCGACGCCGTGCTCTATCGCGGTGAACCCGTGGAGAACGACCTCTTCGAGCACCCCAAGCCCGAATGCCCGCCCGAGGCCGACCTCATCGACCTCTGCAAGGCACCCTACTACCACTATGTCGGGCGTTACCTGAGCGTGCTCACCAACTTCGATTTCAACGACTGCTTCCAGAATGGAGGCTCGCAGCGCCGCTTCTTCCAGATGCACGACGGCACGAAGATCTATAAAGGTGTCATGCTGGAGACGAACATCCCGCCCGCCTTGGAGAACATCACGCCCATGGGCGCCGTCTTCATGTTCCTCACCGGTGTCGGCGCCAACGTCTCCGGCAGCGATGTCAGCGCCCATACCGGTACTACCGGCGGCGTGCAAGGGCCCCTCACGGGCGGCATCCTCTCCCTCTTCAGCGGTGGCGGCAAGCAGTCCTCGGCAGCAGCCTTCAACCCCTACGGCGAGTACGATGAGCTGACCTTCACCGTAGCCTGTAAGTCACCCTACGTAGATCCCGGCACCTCCCTCTTTGGCGACGGAAAGGCACCTCCCGTGCGCCTCGACGTCTTCGCCGACCAGGTGAAGGTCGGTGAGTTCTGGGTCTCCAACGAGATGAAGCCCGCCACCTACACCGTCCCCATCCGCCGCTGCCACCAGCTCATGTTCTGGCTCGAATGCGGCGACGTCCGCTCCGGTCAGTACGTCCTCTACAACATGACCGTGCGAAAGAAAGGCAACTGACAATCATAAAAGCTCCCCCTCCGCGATACGGAAGGGGAGCTTTCATTTTCAATCGTCCCCCTTGGGGGACTACAGGGGGCTTAATGGATGGCCGCATGTGCGCCGAGGGTCGTGAGCAGCGCGGTGAGAATCGTAATCACAATCTCACCAATCCGCTTCAGGGTTTTCTTGGTTGAGTCTTTCATGGGAAATCAAATTTTAAAAGGTTAATAATTCACGGAAATACACGGAAATGAACGGAACTTTTGGAGCAGCGAGAGCCATAAGAGCTTGTTCTTAAATGGCCGAGTCGCGACAAAAGTCAACAAAGTTAAATACACGGACATCTAAATCAGGCTTATCTCTGAACTTAAATCAGGCTTAAATCAGAACCTAAATCTTTTTCTCTTCTGACACGAATGGCCGTAATTATCGTAATTCTTCTAGCATTTAAGACCACGGATTATTCGGATTCCACGGATAAAGAACTGAACTTAAATCGGTCTTTAATCAGGACCTAAATCTGCGTGGCCGGTGCAAGAGATTTAAGTTTAGATTTTAGTAAGATTTTGTGGTCATTTATGTGAAAAAGAATTCGTTTAATTCGAATAATTTGTGTTCAAGAAAAAATCCGTGTCATCCGAGTCATCCGTGGTCAAAAACATGTATTCTGTGGTTCTTGAAAAGTGGTGAGGGCGCTTGTGCGCCACTCACCTGAGGGGGTTAGTCGCCTCCGTTGGAGGCATCGTCGTCACTCCAGTCGGCGCTTTCCTGACCCTTCTTCTGGGCCTTCTTGGCGGCGGCCTGAGCCTTGCGGCTGGTGACGTACTCGAAGTCGAAATCGTCGCGCTTGAAGTCGAGGCCGGCGCCGAGCTCGTAGTTCACGTTGACCTGCTTGATGTTGTCCTCGGTGAACATCTCCATGGCCGTCAGGGGGTTGCCCTCGGCATCACGGCCGGACAGCGTGCCCTCGCTGGTGATGGAGGGCGTGAAGCGACCGAGGTCGCCGAGTACGACGGCATTGCCTTCGATGATGGCCTCCTTGATGCAGTGGCACATGTCGGTGATGACGCCCACGATGGTGCCCTTGGTGTAGATGCTGTTGTGGTCCGTCATGTGGTCGGCCAGGGCGTTGATGTCGAGGATGCCGTTGAGCTGCAGGCGAGCGTACGCCTTCTGGGGCTCTTCAGGATGGAAGGGGTTCTTCTGCAGGTGCAGAGAGTACTTGAGAGTGTTTTTCATGGTGGTTTTGTAATGGTTAAAGGTTAATAGATAGGTTGTTTTACACACGTAGCTGCATTGGCCTTTGCAGCTTGCTGTGAAGCGCTTCGATGCTTGGTGTGTTGTTTTTCACAGTGCAAAGATACAACATTCCCATTGCGGTTCACGAATGTTGTGGCAAGTTTTTTCGGGAAAAATTACGAGGCGTTACAGCGTGACAGTGTGACAGTTCGAGAGTCAACCTTTTTCAGTATGAAAAATACTTCTATATTTATAATAAATATAGAGTTAATTTTTGACTTTCGTAATACCTGTTTTAGAACTGTCACACTGTAACGCTGTCACAGATTCAACCTTTTTCAGGGTTAGACTGTTCAGAATCCGTTGACAAGGAATTCACGGAGCCCGATGTGCTGGATGCCCTCATAGTCGCGACGAACTACGAGCGGTGTCATGGAGATGACACACTTCTGGTAGTTGTCCTTGATTTCCTGCAGACGTCCGAACTCGCGCTTGCGGGTCTCGTCTGAATCTATGAGATAGGCGGCTTGCACATACTTCACCTCATTGGGCTTCTTGCAGACGAAATCAATCTCTCCAGCACGAAGGTCACCGACGAAGACCTGATAGCCTAAATGAAGCAGCTGCTGATAGACGACGTTCTCTACCACTTTCTCTATATCTGCTTCGCGGTCGCCACCTGCGATGAGATTGCGCAGGCCGATGTCGCCGAAATAGATCTTACGGTTGCTGTCCAAGAGCTTCTTTCCATGTATATCATAGCGCTTGACGGCATCGATGAGCTTTGCCTCGGTGAAATAACGGGTGTAGTCCAGGATGATATTCGTGGAGATATCTATCTTCTCGCTCTTCATGAACTTGCTGATGCTTGTGGCCGATGTCTGCTTGCCGATGGTATCGGCCAGAAAGACAATGAGGTTGTTCAGAAACGGAATGTTGCGGATGCTGTGACGCTCTATGACATCCTTCAGCATGACGGTGTTGAAGACGCTGCGCAGATAGTCCCACACCTGCTCGTCATCCTCCAGTCCAATGAGGCGGAGGCCGGGCAGACCGCCGTAGTTGAGATAAGTGCGGAGACTGTCATCGCTGTCCGCAAGCCCGTGGAAGAGGAGGAATTCACTATAGCTGAGGCTTTGGACGGGAATCTCCACATACCGCCCGCTGAGCTTGGTGCTGATTTCGCTGGACAGCATCTTGGAATTGCTGCCCGTGATGATGATGTCCGTCTGCTCTTCAGTGTGGTAGCTGATGATGGTACGCTCCCATTCGTCGATGTCCTGCACCTCATCAACGAGGATGTAGTTGTGCTTCCCCTTGATGAAGTGCTCATCGATGTACTGGCCCAGGTCTTCGTGGTTCTTGATAAAGCCGAACTGGCGCTTCTCCTTATCCACATAGATGATGTTGGCATCGGAGTCACCCGAATGACGCTGTATGAAGTCCTTCAGGACAAAGCTCTTGCCAACACGACGCTGGCCTACCAACACGATGATATTTCCCTTGCCAATCCAGGAATCTACCTTGTCGGCATAATGTTTGCGAGAGATGATTTCCATTGTCTATAACTTGAATTTGGCGCAAAAATAGTAGTTTCGTTGTTTATAGACAATAAATTCGTCGAAAATTTGTATTTTGTTGTTTATAAATGATGTTTTTCTTGATAAAATGCATGCAGATTTGCTTCTTTTCCCAGCGGTTGATGAATTTCAGCCGCTTTTTTGTGCGTGTAAAAAAATAATGTGTATCTTTGCAGCAGAAATCTGTAATAGTTGACGATATGGCACAGGATATCAAAGAGAAATACATCAACCCGTACACCGACTTCGGCTTCAAGAAGTTGTTTGGTACTGAGATGAACAAGGACTTGCTCATCAGCTTTCTCAATGCCCTTTTCATGGGTCACCAGAACATCAAAGAGGTGAAGTATTTACCAACGGAACATTTCGGCGTATATGGCGACAGTCGCCGTGCTATCTTTGATGTCTATTGTGAGGACGAGAATGGCGGCAAGTTCATAGTTGAGATGCAGAACGTATATCAACAATTCTTCAGGGACCGCAGCGTATTCTATTCTACTTTCCCTATCCAGGAACAAGCAAAGGTTGGTGCCGAGTGGGACTTCAATCTGAAGGACGTTTATACGGTTGGTATTCTGAACTTTGAGTTCCACGATGGTGAGTATTCCAAGGATTGCTATCACCATGAGGTGAAGTTGATGGACACGCAAACCAAGAAAGTGTTCTTCGACAAACTGACCTATATCTATCTCGAGATGCCGAAATTCAACAAGACGGAGGATGAGTTGGAGACCATGTTCGACAAGTGGCTCTTCGTGCTTCGCAACCTTTCACGTTTGTTCGAGCGTCCGAAGGCTTTGCAGGAAAAGGTCTTCACCAAACTCTTCGAGCAAGCTGAAATAGCCCGTTTCTCGCCAGAGGAACGTCGTGGCTATGAGGATAGCGTCAAAGCCTATCGCGACATCAATAATGCCATCAATACGGCGAAGAAAGACAGCGTGAAAGAAGTTGCCAAGAGAATGAAGGATAAAGGTTATTCAGATAAGGAAATATCCGAAATGACTAATTTGTCACTTGATGAGATTGCTGCACTTTAATCTCATTTTTCCACGACCCCAAACGAAACAGTTATGAACAATATAGACAGCTATCTTCAGGAACTGAACGAAGAAGTAGATCAATTACGTGATGGACATGTGTTGCCTGCAATGGCATTCACGCAATATCTTACTGATTCTATTGCAGAAATGACCAATGTTGACGAGTATAATGCGGTGCATTGTGTCGTTACTGATAGCATTGGAAGAGTACAAGGTGAAATATACGGCTACGGAATGAGTGCCAATGAAGAAGTCCTGACTCTATATTATTCCATCTACGATCCTACAATGAAGACACCCGCCTCATTGACGGGGACGGAATTCAATCAGGCCCTAAATCGTCTTCAAGGATTCTACAATCAAGCTATTCGTGCAGGACATCTGGATATGGATGAAGAGAGTGCGGAGTACGAGGTTAGCAAGTTTATCTACGACCACCTGTCTGGAATAATGACGGTAAGATTATGTCTGCTCTCCAACTTCCAGATAAAAGACTACACTGTCAAGAAGCTACGTATAGACGGGAAGATTGTCAATACTGATGTATGGGATATCAACAAGATTTGTGCAAACCTCAGTGCTGGTAATGACCATGTAGCCATCAATATCGATTTCGAGGGAGATGAAAGTTACAAGATGTATCAGCTGCCATACATCGAAATGAACTCAGAGCGATATAGGTACAAATGCTTCTCAACTATGTTCCCCGCAAAGTTGCTATACAAACTCTACGAGGTTCATAACACCGATCTGTTGATGAATAATGTTCGTTTCTTCTTAGGCTTCAAGGCTGGGAACAAAGACACGAACAACGGTATGCGTAAGACTTTGCGCGAAGCAAATGAAATGTTTCTTGCATACAACAATGGTATCACAGCTGTAGCCCGTGACATTGTGGTTGCTTCGAACAATGATGCAACCCATTTGGAGAACGAGGAAGGTACAGGCAACGACTATATCAGTACAGGTATCATCAAAAAGATTCTTGATTTCCAAATCGTCAATGGTGGTCAGACTACTGCCAGCATTTTCACAGCCAAGAAGAAGGAACCGAGAGACATTTCTCTGCTTGGCGTGTATGTGATGGTGAAACTTATTGTCATAGGCGAAGAAGAGAAAGACAAGATTTCTGAAATCAGCAAGTTCACAAACACTCAGAACAAGGTGAAGTTTGCAGACTTCAGCAGTAATAGCAAGTTCAATACAGAAATGGAGCGATTGTCGAGAAAAACTATTGCGCCAAATCCCAACAATGACCCCAAATATTGGTTCTATGAGCGAATTCGCGGCCAGTATAAGATAGAACTTGCCAATATCAACTCTAAGGCTATGCAGGAGTCGTTCAAGAAGATGTATCCCAAGGACAAGCGCTTTGATAAGGAGATGTTGGCAAAATTATGGATGAGTTGGAATGGTGAGCCCCAGAATGCCGTTAAAGGAGCAAGCACCACCTATGCAGCCTTCCTAAAGACAATTGATGACGGGAAGTATGCACCTGATACATCCTATTACAAGCAAAGTGTAGCTCTGCTTATTATCTATCAGTTCCTGATGAGCCGCAAGGAAACCAAGGAATACGGTAATGCTAAGGCACCAGCTGTAGCATATACGATGGCTTACCTGAACTATATCACAATGGGACGCATTGATTTGCTTAAAATATGGCAGAACCAAGATTTGTCAGATGCATGTAAAATATTCCTCAATAAGCTTTGCGAGCAGGTTAAGGTAGAACTTGACAAACTTGCACAAGCGGCTACAACGAGTGTCCTTACCATTTCTAAGAATAGTGCCATATATCCACATCTTAAGAACACGGATTTGGGTTGTGACGTGAATACGATACAGAACGATCTGGCTCAATAATCGTATTCGCCACATTAACAGACAGGAGTATTTACACGATGGAATTTAAATTTCAGGCAGATGTTGTCATCTCAAAAGAGTTCAGCATAGAGGCTCCCAATCTCGCCGTTGCGATGGATAAAGCTAAAGAGTACTGGGAGAATTCAGAACATTACTGGGATGATTTCAAGCCTGGCGGTGTGACATTTCGCATCTTGAATCAGGATGAGTGCATCAAATAGTATAAGGACAAGAAAAGAGACGAATAATAACAATATTGATATGAATAAAAAACTACTTTTTCTCGTTTTGATCATAATGCCAATGGTAGCAGGTGCCCATGACATAGAAGTTAAGAATGCTGATGGCGTTACCATTTATTACAATTTTACTGACCACATATATTATTCGGAGTTAATGGTTACTTACCGTGGCAGTTCTGCCTCTGAATATCCTGATGAATACTCGGGCAACGTAGTAATTCCCGAAGAAGTGACCTATATGAATGCGCCACGTAAAGTAACGGGTATTAGCAATGATGCATTCTCTAACTGTAAGGAACTGACCTCTGTCACGATCCCTTCGTCCGTCACCGACATCTGGTCGTCTGCATTCTCAGGCTGCAAAAGTCTGACCTCTGTGATTCTCTCTGAGGGTCTCACCAAGATCGGGGGTGATGCTTTCTCTGGTTGCACGGGTCTGACCTCCGTGACCATCCCGTCATCCGTCACCTACATTGAATGGTATGCTTTCGAGTACTGCACGAATCTAACCACTGTGACTATCAATAGTAATAGCGTTGTATCTAATAACGTTACATACCACAGTTATTCTAGTAAATCTAATCTTGAGACATTTTTTGGTGAGCAGGTCGAAAACTATATCATAGGTGATGGCGTAACAACCATCGGGGAATATGCTTTCTCAGGCTGTAGGGGTATGACCTCCGTGATAATCCCGTCGTCCGTTACTAGCATCCATAGCTCAGCTTTCGAAAACTGCACGGGTCTGGCCTCCGTGATCATCCCTTCATCTGTCACCGACATTGGCAGCTCTGCCTTCTCAGGCTGCACGGGTCTGAACTCAGTGACCATCCCGTCGTCCGTGAGCACTATCGAGAAATCTATTTTTTCCGGATGCACCAGCCTGACCTCCGTGACTATCCCGTCATCTGTCACCAGCATCGGAGAATCTGCATTTTCTGGCTGCTCAGCTCTGAATTCCGTGACCGTCCCTTCATCCGTCACCACCATCGGAAAAACTGCTTTTTCTGGCTGTACGAGTATGTCTTTCGTGGGCTTCTCTGAAGGTGTCACCAACATCGGGAAGTCTGCGTTCGAAGGCTGTAAGAATCTGACCTCCCTCACCATCCCGTCATCCGTCACCAGTATTGGTGAGGGTGCTTTCTTAGACTGCACAGGTCTTACCTCCATCATTGTAGCAGAAGGTAATCCAATATATGATTCACGTAGTAATTGCAATGCGATTATAGAAACACAAAATAACGCTCTTATAGTGGGATGTAAAAAATCCACAATCCCTTCATCAGTAACCACCATTGGTAGCTCCGCGTTCCGGAACTGCACGGATTTAACCTCCTTGAACATCCCTGAGGGTGTCATCAGTATTGGGGACTGGGCTTTCTTTTGCTGCACGTATTTGACCTCTCTGACCATCCCGCCATCCGTCACAAGCATTGGAGAGTATGCGTTCTCTGGCTGCGCGGGCCTGACCTCCCTTACCATCCCTTCATCTGTCACCAGCATCGAGAGCTCTGCCTTCTCTGGCTGTGCGGGCCTAACTTCCCTGGCCATCTCTGAGGGTGTCATCTGGATTGGTAGCTCCGCGTTCTCTAGCTGCGTAGGCCTGACCTCACTAACCATTCCATCATCCGTAATCAGCATCGGGGTTGGGGCTTTCCGGAATTGTACAGGTTTGACCTCCGTTATCATCGGCGAAAAAGCAACGAGTATTGGTAGACAGGCTTTCGATGGAGCAGATATCACTACAATTTTTTCTCTTATGGAATATCCTTATCAAATTGAAGGTCGTAGCTCGACCTACGGTAAAACCTTTTCTTTGAATACATTCATCCAAGCCACGTTGTATGTCCCCAAGGGAACTATCGATAAATACAAAGCAACAAAAGGTTGGAAGGACTTTGCTCGAATTAAAGAATTTGATGCAAGTACTGTGCAGGATGTGAAGGCAACGCCGCAGCCCAATACCTATTATACTATCGACGGAAAGAGGACTGCAGCGCCGAGCAAGGGCATCAATATCGTGCGACGTAGCAAGGGTGAGGCGAAGAAAGTGATGGTGCAGTAATTCGACAAAATCCTAATTAGCAATCTATGATACACGCTGAACTTTTGAAATCTATGGGCAGACAGCAGAAGAGCGTGAAATAGTAATGAGAGCATAAAGAATAATCTATGAGATTAATTAGACAATTGCTATACAAAGAGAAAACGCTCGATGATTTCGATATCGATAGTGACAAGTCGGTATTCAAATTATTTTTTGATCTGCTCCTCAATATGGATGGTACAAGAGTGACTGATGTGGACGCTGATAAGAAAATCACAGAAATGTTTAACGAAGCCTGTTTTATCAGTAATGCTGTTATACAGTTGAAAAGACCATACATGAATTATGGTTATTTGTATAAATTAGCATCTTGTCCAACAACCAATGAAAGAAGCTACATGCCTGTTCCTTCTCGTGGTGATATTGTGATGTGCTTGGTATACTTTCTTTTAGAGGAGCATGGCGATAATTGCGCAGACCTTGAAAGATTAAAAAACACAATAGAAAAGGATGTTAGGAAACGAAGTGTAGAAAACAATAATTGTTTTGAGTATTTCAGTGATGCCTATGAAAACTCCGGGCCAACATATCTTTCAGGAGAATTCGTTGTAAAACTACCAATAACAGATGACGATTTAAAGCGAGTTTGCTGGTCAGATATAAGCAACAACTATGACAAAGAATGTTTAAGAGATATTGTTAGCTTCTGGAATGAACCACACGACCGCAATCTTATAATTGACGATATTAAAAAAGAAATTGAACAAAACACGGTAGACGATCTTCCTTTTTAGCATATGATATGTAAGACAACAATAAGCAGAGAAAGAAGTCAGAATCTATTAGATTTTCTTGACACTATGAGACTTCCTATGGAGTCCCCTAAGACTGAGATTGTCCCCACTCAAGATGGAGAAAAGAAAGAAGATAAAAATTCATCTCCAATAGATTGGTTTAATGACCCCTCAAAATATAGCCCTCAGATTCCTTTTATATTACATGATGAGAATAATGAAACCATAATCTCAAGGACAACAAAGGGTATCAATGAAGGTAAACTGAATCCTTTTGAAGTAGATTGGGGGGAAGTAACACTATATGAAACACATTTTGTCAAGGATTTGTTGGAAGGCATTGATACAAATTTTGTAATGGATGTCGCTCAAGCAATAGATGATGAAGATAAAAGGCACGCTCGCGAGGATGGTCAATATACAAATATTGCCTCTGATTATTATGGGACAGGACAGGGCAGTGCTAACTTTTATTCATATATGAGAGATAACTGGCAAAACGACAGCGAATACGTATCAGCAGGTACTATTGCTGAAGGAATATTGGAAAAACGTAAGAAAGCTGAAGTTTATCGTCAAAAGATAAATGAGAAGACCGGTGGACAGACTACTGAATTAAAAAGACATATCGTTGAGGTTATTGACGAACCAGAGTCACATCTTCATATTAGGATGAAAGAAAGCATTATTGATCAAAATTTATATGAAGAAAACAATGCATTGAAAATAGAACGTGATGAATGGAAGAGGAAGTACGAGGAAACCGTCTCTAGAGAGTCAGAAAAAGCATTTACTGCATCAGGGAAAGAGTGCTTTACAAAAGCTAAAATGGGACTACTTATTTATACCATAGCATCCCTCACTGATGGACCAACCCCCATAAAGAACCAATTGGTTTCTATTATTTCTGCAATTGGAGGTTGGGAGGAAACGTCTGTAACTAGCGAGATGAAAAAAGCAGGATTCAATCAGAATGATATAGATGCTGTAGCAAAAGTATTTGAATCTGCTATGCCTAAATTTGCATCAGAGATTAGAAAACAAATTCCTAGAAGGGGAAAAACAAAAAAGTAGCCCACTACCTAAGGTATTACCTATGATAAAGTAGCCCACTACATAGCGTTTTTGAGTTTTTTTCTGTATATTTTTGCACCCGCATTGGAGAAATCTGATGTGGGCTTTTTGTTTGCCCTTGATTCGGCAGGCTTAGCCCATTATATTTCAAAACGTGCCGGTAAACCCCAAACAGGTTTTCATACGGTATGTAGATAGTAATAACAACTTAACGGTCGCACAAGGACGACCAGTCGGGGCGAAGTGAGCGAAGGAGGCTTGCAAGTGAAAAGGGTACCCACTCTTAGCTTCTTCTCTCGCAAAGCTCAGACGAATGAAGACCACATCTTCAAATCTGAAACGGCTTTCGCCAAAAGACTTTAACGCTACTCTTTTAGAAGAACTGACTCGTCAGGGCCGCGTGTTCATTGCGCCAGCCCGTCTCACGGACAAGGACGCGTATAAACGCGAGGTGCTGGACTATGTGCAGCGCATAGCGGATTACGCAGCCGATGCCTGGCAGAAGGACATCGAACGTCTGTGGCTGCAGATCGTGGAGGCTCCGTGCTTCAGGGAGTGCTTGACCATGAAGAACGGCATACAGGCTGGACACATGAACCGCTACACGGTCACGAACATCGTGTGCTTCATGCACAACAGGGGTGTCTATCGTTCGACCATGACCATGATGGAGCTGCACCTGCGATTGGAGCAGACAACGAGGAAGAACAGGTACTTTAAATCGAGCGGTAGCTACGAATTAAACCATGATGCGCGCGCCCTGCTAAGGCAACTTTTGAAGGGAGTCTAAAAATATCGAATTTAGACCTCGGAAATTACCCCGACCTTTGCAGCGTCAAACAAAACAACACGCGTTTGACAAGTGATCTTTGACATGTTGTTCATAATAATATATCTGGTTTGATTGTTTGTCATAGTTACGCAGTCTCCGGACTGCACCCCCTGCTTTGTCGTGAGACACGGCAGGGTTTTCAACCGAAAAATTTATTCCACCTTATTAATAATTAATACACAATTACAACCATGCGTATTCAAGGTAAAATCAATCAGGTGATGCCCCTGCAGCAGGGTGTGTCACAGCAGGGCGCCCAGTGGCGCAAACAGACTATCGTGGTCATGGAGGATGATCCCAGCATCGCGTTCCCGAACGTGATGGCACTGGACCTCTTCAATGACAAAATCCCAACCGAACCGCTCGCCGTAGGACAGCGCGTAGAGGTACTCTTCGGCATTCGCACCCGCGAATATAACGGCAAGGTGTATAATGACGTAAACGTCTATCGTTTAACGTTTAGCGTTTAAGGTTATATCAACAAACAATTCTTTTTTCATCTGAGTTGAAGCGGAGGAGGTCTTCACATGTGATTCAAGCTGGCCGGCAGATTTCCGAAACCTTCTTCTCGCAAAATCAACTCAAACTATGAAACTTACATTAAACATTTCCGACGCGGACTACCGCGAACTGATTTCAAAATCTCGCCGCATGCGCGGCAGTATTGGTCTCATCGACCTGAAGGAGGCCACATTTAATCGCCATCACTCGGAGGGCAGGTCGCAAAAGCGCGACTACCGCTTCCACAAGCTGCCTCACGGGCGGGTGAGCATCACCGATAAGACGGTGCGCCTGTCGCTGAACATTGAACGTTCAGAGACCAACATCTGCGCCAGCGAGTGCATAGATGAGGAGAGCCGCACGGCAAGCGACTTCGTGTTTGAACAAATTGAGGAGGATTTCGTATGAGCGTACACGTGATATACTACAAGGATGGGGCGAAGATGATGCGCCCCGTCCTCTCCAGGCCAGAGTATCTGGCATTGAGAAATGGCGGCGATCAGGTGCAGACGGTGGCGGCTATCCGCGAGGGTGATACGTCGTTGAAACACAAGCTGGTGCAGATGAACTACTCGTGTCTGCCCAATGAAGACGGCTCGCTGAAGGGCTCGAAGACGATGAGCACGACGGTGGGCATGGACATCGACCATCTGACGGCAGAGGAGATGCCGGTGGTCAAAGAGCGCATCCTGCAGAAGAAGGACGAGCTGGGATTGGGGATGCTGGAGGAGAGTGCCCGTGGCTATGGCTACCACTTGGTGTTTCAGCGTCGCCCAGATCTCACTCAGGAGGAGAACTTAAAGTGGGCTTCTGAACTGTTGGGTGTGACCTTTGACAAGGGCGCCAAGGACATCACCCGCGTGTTCTTCACGACAACGGAAGCGGAACTACTGTTCTTGGATGATGCCATCTTTGAGGTGGCGCAAGCAGATGTGACAGCGTTACAGTGTGACAGTTCCCCAAATACCACCTCGGAATCAGGGAACCACGAAACAACGGAAGCTGCCAAGTGTGATGCTGATGCAAAGTATAATGGGGTGTTGTTCAAGGACATTATCGCCAAGTACTGGGAGCTGTTCAACGACGGCAAGGAGCCTGTGGAGGGCGACCGTAATGTGCTGACGTTCGAGCTGGCGGTGACGTTGAGGAGCATCTGCGGCTATGATTTAAAGAAGATGATGCAGGTGATCCCGAACTACTGGAAAGACTCTCCCCCCGCCCTCCCTATCAGGGAGGGAGCAGAATGTTTTGCAGACAGCACTTCACAAGGGTCACAGGTAATTACTCCCCTCCCTCATAGGGAGGGGCAGGGGGGAGAGTCTGAGTGGATCCAAACTCTCTCGAACGCCTTGAAGGAGCCGAGGAGGGGGATGCCGTTCAGGCTGAAGCAGGTGCTGCAGGCGCTGAAGTCGCAGCAGGCGGTGAAGGCCTGTGGCGGTACGCTGACCTCGCCGCCACCGATGCCGAAGCGGTTGCCGCCACTGGTGAAGCTGCTGACGAAGAACGTGCCCTGGTTCTACAAGCCCGCCGTGGCCAGCGCCGTGTTCCCTGCGCTGGGAGCCCACCTGCACGGCGTCCGCTTCCGCTACTGGGACAACGTGGAGCACGAAGCCACGTTCATGAACATCCTCATCGGTCGGCAGTCCATCGGCAAGGGCACCATCAAGAAGCCCATCGAGTACATCATGGAGGACATCCGTCAGCGCGACATCCCCAACCGTCAGCGCGAAGCGGAGTGGAAGCAGAAGAACCCGGGCGCAAAGCAGAAGAAAGACCCGCGGCCCACGGACATCTGCATACAGATGCTGATTGACAACCTGACGGATGCCGTCTTCAACCAGCGCATCGTGGATGCCCACAACAATGGCGAGCGCTACATCTACACCATCGTGGATGAAATAGAGGCGCTGAAGAAGGTGACGTCGAAGGGCACGGTGGATGAAGTGGGACTTGCTCATCCGCAAGGCATTCGACAACAGCCTCGCCGGTCAGGAGCGCGTGGGAGCCGACAGCGTCAGTGGCATCGCTCCGCTGCGGTGGAACTTCAACGCCTCGACGACGCCTCCCAACGCCCGTAAGTTCTTCTATAAGATGGTCAACGACGGCACCGTGAGCCGTCTGGACGTAGCCACCATCATCAAGGCCGATGACGACGACGATACAGCCCCCATCCTGGGCATCTACGACCACACGTTTGCGCAGGAACTGAAACCGTACATCGACCGCTTGGAGGCTGCCAACGGACTCATAGAGTGTCCGCAGGCCAAGAAGCTGGCCCTCGACATCCGCACGGAGAACCGCGATGCCGCCAAGCTGTACGACAGCGAGGCCTACCGCGTGTTGAGCTATCGCGCCAACGTGATCGCATGGCTGAAGGGCATGGTGCTCTATGTGGCCCACGGCTACAAATGGAGCAAGGAAATCGCGGATTTCGTGCGCTGGACAGAGCAGTACAACCTATGGTGCAAGATGCTGTATTTCGGCAAGCAGCTGGAGAAGGAACTGCGCGAGGAAGTGGAGATGCAGCGCCAGTCGGGGCCACAGAACCTGCTGGAGTTGCTGCCCGGCGAGTTCACCAAGGAACAGTACCATCAGATGCGGCAGAGCCAGGGCAAGAGCGGCGACGGCAGCAACACGCTGCGCCAGTGGCAGAGTCGCGGACACATCGTCTATGACGAGGTTACAGGACGCTACTGCAAGACAGAGGAGTACAAGAGGAAGTTTAGAGTTTAGAGGTATGATTACAATCGAAAACTCCCAAGCATGCTTCGTGGAGCTCTGGCTACGGCTGGAGCGCACGAGGCGCCTCCTGTGGACGCAGCATAAGCGTTTCTGCGCAAGGCGCATCCTGAAGACGTGGTTCGGACTGCGCGCCACCGACGACTTCATCTGGGAGGTGTGTCAGTTAGCTACCCTCGACGAGCTGAAACCCCTCTGCGGCTGGGACGAACTGCCGCCGCCATCGCTCTCCCCCCGTCAGCACCGCGAGCTCCTGCGCGCCATCGTAGCCGTCCGCCTCGGCATCAGCTTCTACCGCATCGACCTCCGCGCCCTCGACACCGCCTACAGCATCGCGTTTCCTAAGAGTACACCAATTAATGTGAGTAAGAAGGGCCCCCTGTGGTCCCCCAAGGGGGACGAAGGGAAGAGCCCCCTATAATCCCCCAAGGGGGATAGTTTAAAAGTTCAAGAAGTTTAATAGTTTAATCGGGTCGCTACGCTCAAAATTAAAGCAAAAATTATATGTGAAAATTAAAGAAAAAATTTTTGTTTCAAATTTTTGTTTCAAATTTTGAGGAACGAAGTGACGACCAGAATAAAGAGTTTAAGAAGTTTAAGAGTTTAAGAAGTTCAAGAAATGGAAAAAACAATTATCAGACTCAGCGAGCACTTTACACTCGCTGAGTTAACCAAGACAAAAACAAATATGAAGAACGTGCCGGGTGAGGCACAAGTCGCAAACCTGAAACGCCTCTGTGGCTGGCTAGAACGGCTTCGCAGCCGCTACAATGAGCGCTATGAAAGTCCTGATCCCGATGAATTCGCTCCCCTCCCTAACAGGGGAGGGGCCGGGGGAGGGGCTCCCATCGTCATCAACAGCGCCTTCCGCTCTGCGGCGGTGAATAAAGCCGTGGGCGGTGCCGCAAACTCCAACCACCTCACCGGCTGCGCCGCCGACATCCGCGTCAGCGGCATGGATCAAGCCTTGCGCTACGCCGTCATCCTGTTAGACATCAGTGATGAAACCCGCGAGGACTTCGACGAACTCCTCATCGAGCGCAACACCCGCGGCGCCATCTGGCTCCACTTCGCCGTCCGCCCAACCGGCAATCGCCGGAAGCTGAGCTTCATCAGCTAAATGCCCCCCAACCTGTGGGGTGTGGGGTGACACGGATGAATGTGAAGGAGAAATGTAAACTTTTTCGGTTCTGAGGGCGTGGGTTTCAGTTTTTTTCGTATCTTTGCGCCGAAAATCCCTTAACCTTCAATTTTAAACTGCGGCGAAGCCGCGATAAGCAGCGTTCATGGACGATAAAAACGTGATGCAGGATGGCATCACACACCATCTGAACCGTATGTATCAGGACTGGTTCCTGGACTATGCCTCGTATGTCATTCTGGAGCGTGCCGTGCCGCATATTGGCGATGGCTTCAAGCCTGTGCAGCGTCGTATCCTGCACTCGATGAAGCGCATGGATGACGGGCGCTTCAACAAGGTCGCGAACATCGTGGGCCACACGATGCAGTTCCATCCGCACGGCGACGCCAGCATCAAGGACGCGCTGGTGCAGTTGGGCCAGAAGGAACTGCTCATCGACTGCCAGGGCAACTGGGGCAACATCCTCACGGGCGACGATGCCGCAGCAGGCCGTTACATCGAGGCGCGCTTGTCCAAGTTCGCCTTGGACGTCGTCTTCAACCCCAAGACCACGGAGTGGAAACTCTCCTACGACGGCCGCAACAAGGAGCCTATCGTGCTGCCTGTGAAGTTCCCGCTGCTGCTGGCACAGGGCGCTGAGGGCATCGCCGTGGGTCTCTCGTCCAAGATCCTGCCGCACAACCTCAATGAACTCTGCGAGGCCGCCATCGCCTACCTCCACAACGAGCCCTTTCAACTCTATCCCGATTTCCCCACAGGCGGCAGCATCGACGTCTCGAAATACAACGACGGCCAGCGTGGCGGCATGGTCCGCGTGCGTGCCAAGATCGAGAAGCGCGACAGCAAGACGCTGGCCATCACCGAGCTGCCTTTCGGCAAGACCACCGGCTCGCCCCAGAAACCCAGCCAGTTCATCGACACCATCTTGAAGGCTGCCGAGAAGGGCAAGATCAAGGTGCGCAAGGTGGAGGACATGACCGCCGCGGGCGTGGAGATCCTCATCCATCTGATGCCCGGCGCCTCGTCGGACAAGACCATCGATGCCCTCTATGCCTGCACCGACTGCGAGGTCTCGATCTCGCCCAACTGCTGCGTCATCGACGAGAACAAGCCCTGCTTCCTCACCGTCAGCGAGGTGCTGCGCCGCTCCGTGGATAACACGAAGGAACTGCTGCGCAAGGAACTGCTGATTCGTCGCGGCGAGCTGATGGAAGCCCTGCACTTCGCCTCCCTCGAGCGCATCTTCATCGAAGAGCGCATCTACAAGGGCAAGCCCTTTGAGAATGCCAACTCGACGGATGAACTCTGTGAATATATCGACGAGCGCTTGACACCGTTCTACCCGCAGTTTGTGCGCGAGGTGACGAAGGACGACATCCTCCGACTCCTGGAAATCAAGATGCAGCGCATCGCCAAGTTCAACAAGGACAAGGCCGACGAGCTCATCGCCCGCATGAAGGAGGAGGTGGCTGAGATTGACCGCGACCTGGCAAACATGATCGAGGTGACGGCCAACTGGTTCCGTTTCATCCAGGAAAAATACGGCAAGGACCACCCGCGCCTCACCGAAATCCGCAACTTCGACAGCATCGAGGCATCGAAGGTCGTGGAAGCCAACCAGAAGCTCTACATCAACCGCGACGAGGGCTTCATCGGCACAGGACTGAAGAAGGACGAGTTCGTCTGCAATTGCTCCGACATCGACGACGTCATCATCTTCTACAAGGACGGCACCTACAAGGTCATCCGCATCGGAGAAAAGGTATTCGTGGGCGAGACGGAGCGTTCCAAGGCCGAGAAACGCAAGTGCCAGATTCTGCACGTGGCCATCTTCAAGAAGAACGACACGCGCACCATCTACAACTGCGTCTATCGCGACGGGCGCGACGGGGCGTTCTATATCAAGCGCTTCAATGTCACCAGCATCACGCGCGACCGCGAGTACGACCTCACGCAGGGCAAGCCCGGCAGCCGCGTTGCCTACTTCACTGCCAACCCCAACGGCGAGGCCGAGGTCATCAAGGTCAGCCTGAAACCCAATCCCAAGCTTAAGCGCACCTTCATCGACAAGGACTTCAGCGAAATCATGATCAAGGGACGTGCCTCCATGGGCAACCTGCTCACGAAGCTCGACGTGGAGCGCATCGGCCTGAAGAGCCACGGCAGCAGCACACTGGGCGGTCGCAAGGTGTGGTTCGACCACGACGTGAAGCGTCTCAACTACGACGACCACGGCGAGTATCTGGGCGAGTTCCACGCCGACGACCTCATCCTGGTCATCCTCGACAACGGCGAATTCTACACCACCAACTTCGACGTCAACAACCACTACGAGCCCAACATCCTGCGCATCGAGAAATTCCAGCCCGAGAAGGTGTGGACGGCAGCCCTCTTCGATGCTGAACAGGGTTTCCCCTACCTCAAGCGCTTCCCCCTCGAAGCGTCGGCTCGCCACCAGAACTTCCTCGGCGAGAACCCCGACAGCCGCCTGCTGCTGCTCACCGACACCGCCTACCCACGTCTCCTTGTCACCTACGCGGCTCCCGACGATTTCCGCGAGCCGCTGGAGGTGGATGCCGAAGAGTTCATCGGTCAGAAGAGCTTCAAGGCCAAGGGCAAGCGCCTCACCACGCTCGCTGTCGCTCAGATTGAGGAGTTGGAGCCCACGCGACAGCCACTCTCCGCAGAGGAGCCTGAAGAAGAGCCGGAAGCAGTTGAGGCTCCTGAGGAGGAAGACTCTGAAGTCGCAGAAGCTCCCGAGGAGGTCTTGGAAGTTCCTTCAGAGGAAGAATCCGCTGGTGGGTCTTCTTCCATACAACTTAGTCTCTTTGATTAGCCATGCGCCGCTCCACATTATTTATCATATCTCATTTATTATTTATCCTCTTCCCCCTCAGGGCTTTCGCTCAGGAAGGGTGCAACGTGACGCGTGCCACCGTGTTCTATGGGGGCTTCGCCTCGCAACAGGATACCTATCTTACGCCGCTTCTCTATAAAGGCTATCAGCTCTCGATGCTTCACGAAGACCTGCGCGCTACCTCCATCTGGAAAGGCCATGTCAGCGGGCAGTCCCTTGTGCAGCTGGATATCACCTCCACGAAAAGTGCCTCTGGAAAGGGACGCTACCTCGGCGGACGTTTACACTATGACTACGCCCTCCACTACAACTGGTTGCTCAATGACCATTGGCGCCTGATGGCGGGTCCGCAGCTGGGGGCCACACTGGGTGTCCTCTACAACGCCCGCAACAGTAACAACCCGGCGCAGGCTATCGCCAATGCCCACCTGAATGCCTCTGCTGCTGCCATCTTCCGCTTCCCCTTCTGCCGTCGGGAGGCTGCTGTGCGCTACCAGACGGACTTCCAGCTGTTTGGCGTGATGTTCAGCCCCAACTACGGCCAGAGCTACTACGAGATATTCTCGCTGGCGCAACCCGACCACAATGTCATCGCCACACTCCCGTGGAAGGCACTGCGCTGGCGCAACCAGCTCACCATGGATATCCCCCTGCGCCGTTCCTCTATCCGCTACGGCCTCTTCCTGGACACACAGAGCTCCCATGTTAATAACCTCATTCAGTCCCATCTCACCGCTGGATTCATGCTCGGATGGGTGCGTCATCACACACGCCGCAACACCCAGCGTCAGTTCCCGGAAAACTTCATACTATGATGTCTCGTCGTCTCACATTTTTCATTTTTCGTTTTTCATTTTTCATTGCTGCCGCCCTGCTGCTCTCCTCCTGCTTCCGTGCCGATGATTTCGAGGACACACCGGAGGGGAACATGGAAGCATTGTGGACGCTCATCGACGAGCATTACTGTTTCCTGGACTACAAGCGCGACGCCATCGGCCTTGACTGGAACGAGGTGCGTAGCCGCTATCGCGCCCGCCTCTCTGACGATATGTCCAAGGCACAGCTCTTCGAAGTCCTCGCGGAGATGCTCTCGGAACTGCGCGACGGACACGTGAACCTCTACACGCCCGCCGATGTGGGGCGCAACTGGTCGTGGTACGAAGACTTCCCCCCTAATTTCTATCAGGACCTGCAGGATGCCTACCTCGGTAAGGACTATAAGATTGCCTCGTCGTTGAAGTACCGCATCCTCGATGATAACGTCGGCTACCTCGTCTGCTCCTCTTTCTCGTCAAGCTTCGGAGAGGGCAATCTCGACGAGGTGCTATATGGCCTCCGCAGCTGCAGCGGCCTCATCCTCGATATGCGCAACAACACTGGTGGCGACCTCACCCTCGCCGATCGCCTCGCGCGTCGCTTTACCAACGATCGCCGACTGGTCGGCTACATCTGTCATAAGACAGGCAAAGGACACAACGACTTCTCCACGCCCGAGAAACAATACCTGGAACCCTCCGAGGGCGTGCGGTGGCAGAAACCCGTCATCGTCCTCACCAACCGTCGGTGCTATAGTGCCACCAACACCTTCGTGCGCGACATGAAACAATGTCCGAAGGTCACCGTCCTCGGCGACCAGACAGGCGGTGGTAGCGGGATGCCCTTCTCAGGCGAGTTGCCCAACGGCTGGAGCGTCCGCTTCTCGGCATGTCCCATGTATGATGCCGACATGAACCATATCGAATTCGGCATACAGCCCGATATTGTCGTCAGCCTCACCGACGAAGACCGCGCCCGTGGCTTCGACACCCTTATCGAAGCTGCCCGCCAACGTCTGCAATAACCCTATCCCCCTATGCATCTCCTCGCCTCCCTGCACGCACTGTGCGCGCTCCTCCTCTGCCTTGACCTCTCCGGCACTTGGCGCCTTCACTCGCGTCTGTCTGAAACCACCATGGAGCTGCCGGGCTCTATGATTACGCGTGGCATCGGTGCCCCTGTCACCGTGGATACCCGCTGGACGTGCTCCCTCTATGACTCCAGCTATTTCTTCAACCCTTACATGGAGCGCTATCGCAAGGCAGGGGCGATGAAATTCCCGTTTTTCCTCACGCCCCAGCACCATTTCGTGGGCGAGGCCGTCTATAGCCGCACGGTGCAAGTTCCCAAGCAGTGGCGCGGACAGCGTGTCACCCTCTTCCTAGAGCGTCCGCATATTGAGACCACCGTCTTTGTCAATGGTCACGAGGTAGGACACCAGATGTCCCTCTCCGCACCGCATCAGTACGATGTCACGCCTTACCTCCGCTATGGTCGTGACAACGAGCTCTCCATCCGCGTCTATAACGGCATCGAGAACGTCTGCGTGGGACAGGACAGTCACAGTGTCACCGACCAGACCCAAGGCAACTGGAACGGTATCGCCGGGCGCATTGAGCTACGCTGTGAGCCTCTCATCTGGCGCCGCCGTGTCATCACCGACCTTGCCACCTCTACCGTACACCTCACCCTCAACGACCGCACCTACAACATCCATGTCCCCGACGCCCAGCCGTGGGACGAGCACCACCCGAAGCTCTACACCGCCACTGTCAACTACGACGGCGTACCCGTGAGTATCACCTTCGGCTTCCGCGAGGTGCAGGTGCAGGGGCGTGATATCCTCCTCAACGGCCACCCCATCCATCTGCGTGGCACCGTGGAGAACTGCTGCTTCCCCGAGACGGGCTATCCTCCCACCGACACAGCCTCGTGGATGCGTCTCCTTGGGAAATGCAAGGAGTATGGCCTCAACCATGTCCGCTTCCATAGCTACTGCCCGCCCGAAGCCGCTTTCGTGGCTGCCGACCGTCTCGGCATCTACTTGCAGCCCGAGGGACCGTCGTGGCCCAATCACGGCGTGAAACTCGGCAACGGACAGCCCATTGACAAATACCTCATGGATGAGGGGCGCGCCATCCTCGATGCCTACGGGCACCATCCCTCCTTTGTCAT
>Ga0265301_10000532_pt1 | contig 54448 bp, 79 predicted proteins | sample AusTroGonzalo_MG_2_FD_193488 | JGI IMG/M metagenome (GOLD analysis project Ga0265301, IMG submission 193488) | Bovine rumen microbial communities from tropical cattle in Woodstock, Queensland, Australia - Gonzalo_04 | ecosystem: Host-associated > Mammals > Digestive system > Stomach > Rumen ... | reverse complement strand
ATATTTTCTATAAACAAAGCAATATTTACATCCATGAGAACAGCCCTTATAAGTATCAAACCTTATAGGAACATCGCATAAAATAATTTGACTTCCGCAATCAGGCATCTAAAATTGCCTCCTGAACGATTTTTGTAACCTTTTCTTTGCCTAAATCTTTTATCTTCTTTAGAATCAATTCTTGAAAACTTTTATCAAACACGAATGTAACCGTAAAACCTTCTCCGATTTCTTCTTCGAATTTGTGTGTAAAAGAATCTTCTTCTAAAATTCCTTCCGTATTTATTTCCGGAACATCTATACCTAAAGACAATAAAACTTCTTTGCTGAAATCTTTTTCCAAAAGATCTAAATTAAATATTGATAAATCGGATGACGAATTATCATAAACCGCTAACTTCTTTCTCTTTTTATCTTTTGTTTTTAAATCGGTCCTTTTTATTGCAATTAAAAAAGTTCCGTCCGATTCAATAACCTTTATAGGTATTTTTAACTTCTTTACCTGCTCGAAAATTCCGTTTCCCGCAATTATTTCGTTTTGGCTATCTATAACTATTGACCGCCCTGTTCCGCATTCTTCAAGGCTCTTTTTCATTAGTTCTTTGTTCTTATCGTTGTGTTGCCTATAATTACGAGAATCTTGCTTTATTTCGCCGCTTTTCATCATTTTTACCCATAAAAAAAAGAGATAAAATTCTGTCCGAATTTTTATCCCTTATTTCTCAATATTTTACCGCAAAAAAAATACGAACAGGATACAATGACTATAAAATCATTTTCCTGTCCGCAATTTTTATAAAACTGTTTTTACATTTTGAATTATAAACTAAAAAAATTTTTTTGTCAACTTTTTACACATAAAAAACATTTTCATGGATTCTTGCGGCTATGCTTGTCCAATTTTTGTTTTCAAACTTTGAAATTTCAACAGGTTTATAATTGCTACAAAAAATCATCGTCTTTTGATTCGATACTAAAATATCAAAAAAATCAAATAACAACGGCATAGCAAAATCTTTGCTTTCTGCTATCTTTCCAAAATCTTTGAAATGGAAAACATCTGTTTTTTCGACAAGTTCTTTCACCTCATCCCAGCAATTATCAAAATACTGTTGGCCAAGATACTTCTCAAGTTGAATATCGGAAAATACTTTTTGCTTTTTATGCAACCTTGCAAATTCCGCATATATTGCGGCTTGAAAATATGTTTTTCCCGTCCTGTTTCTTTTGTCCGACAAATATAAACCTTTTGAAAAATCTTTGTTGGCCAAATACTTTTTTGTTTTCGGTAAAACAAGTTTTTGCCAATCGTTTATCGGTTTTATATTCTCTAATCTTACTCCGGAATACATACTCCCAAAATAATACTTTTGGCAATTTGTTATATTTAATTCAAATCTTTCCTTGTCCATTTATAAACCTCTTAAATCTTCTAAATCTCGAACTATAATATACGGAATATTATTCCTTTCGCACATTTCTTGATATGCTTTCTGCTCTTTGCTTTGCTTACCGTTTTCGCTCTTTAACTCCAAGCAATAAACTTTGCCGTTCTTCATCGCAATCATATCTGGTTGTCCTTTTATATATCCCATTTTTTTGTGATGCACGATATACGGATACCGTAAAGTTCCCTGTGCAAATTTCAACCCGTCCATAATATCACAATCTATAACAATGAATTTTCTTAATTTTAAATAACTTGCAACATTAAATTGCAAATTGTGTTCTTCTGATTTATTTTTTCTTTTGCGATTATAATAATACATTTATTTTTCTCTTTTTTTCTTTTTGTATTGTATATTTAATAACTGTTACATTTGGTAGAGATGCTATATTAGATAGAAACTCTTCCATTTCTTTTTCTCGTTCTGTTAATTTCCTTTTTCGGACAAATAAATTTTTTAAATATTTCATAATTTTTTTCATTTATTTTTCTCCGTTAAACTTAAAATAAATTTCCACATTTGTGCGGCAGTCCTATCTTCAGCAAGAACATATTCGTTACAGACTATTACACCGTCTATATATAATTCTATTCTTCCTAAATCTTCCGGCTCTAAATAAATAACATTACTGACGATCTGAATATCTTTTACATCCTTACACAAAAATTTTAATTCCGCCCAGTTTTCCGGAACTAAAATCGGTGTTAATTTTGTATATTCTTTTGTTTCTAACTGCTCTAAATTATCAAGTAGTATTTGTTTTTTCATTTTATATACCTCTTTAAATCTTCAACAGCCCCTTTTATTGTCGTAAAACCGAATCCGCTACATTGTCCTATATAAGCATTACTAATATTTGTAAAATCACTTGTTCTATAAAAAATTAAATATCTAAATTGTTTTTTATTATTACAATTTACATGCGGCTGGATTCTAATTTCTAATTCATAAACAATCTTTTTTTCTCGTATAACTCCACAAATACATTTTTCTTTTATTACTTTTTCAATACGACTTGGTAATGTATTTATTAAATCTTCTACAGTTTCTTCTTCCGAAGATTTTTCCTGTGTTATATTCAAAATACATCTGTTTGTTTTTTTGAATATTAAATCATCCATACATAATGTTTTTCTTGCATCTTTTAAATCTGCTCCTGTTTTCATCGTCGCAAAAACATTATTGATATCTTCTAAAAAACCAAAAATCACTCTATAAGCAACATCTGTATCATGATCCATATCTTCCCATTTTTCATTATTATTTTTTTCGTTTATTTTTACCCATTCTTTCGCATAATCTTTTAAAAGTTCAACATTTTCTTTTACTCTTGCAAACCAACCTTTTAATGAAATATCCATTATTCCTTTACCCCCAAAAATTCGACGATAAATGTCGCAACTTTATTTAATAATTCTTGATACGAACAAACTTCATTTATAAAATCTGTTTTATCTAATGCTTGTTCTATCTTTTTAATAAATTGTTTTTTTGTGTCGCCATGCTTACCGCATTTATTACATTTAAAAGGCATACATTCACCTTTTTTATGCGGTATCATATACTTGATAGGACAATTATCATAATTTACTTCAACTATTACATATCTCTTTTCCATCATTAACCCCTTTATTTATTTAATATAAAAACAATTACAACAACCACAACTGTTGCACAAATAACTACTACCGAACCGAAAATTGCTTCACCTATTCCCATAATTATTCACCTCCAAAATCATATTCCGTTGATTTATTTTTACCGCCGATTATTTTACCGCCATAGCTATCCTGTGCCCTTGCCATCCAATTTTGCAAGAATCTTGCTTTATCTACTTTCCGCCTTTTAGGATTTGCTACTTCCCAAGCATGAGCCGCTTTTACTTCCGCAATGATATTGATTCCCGGAAAAGCATTTTTCCAAGCCCCGATCAATTCTGGCCAAAGTTTCAAAAGTTTTTCATTGTTTTCGTAAAGATTTAAACCTTTCAATTCTTCCGGAACAATAACCGCTTCAATCATTTCTTCTTCATCCGGAGTGGTTTCGGGCTCTGTAGCAACTTGTTGCTCAGAGCTAATATATATATTATTATTATCAATATCATTATCACTATCAATATCATTATCATTATCGGTATTTTTGGTATTTTTATTTTTACCATTTAATACGGTCGTATTTTTTGAAATACCACTTGATACGGTCGTATTTTTGGTATTTTTATTTTTACCATTTAATACGGTCGTATCCTGTTTATTCCATCTTTTTAGGATGTTTTCTTTGTTTTTTTCTACGATTTTTTCGTATTTTTCACTATTGCTATCTAAATGCTGTTTTATAACCGTAAAATAGCAATCTGCCCTTATAGATTTTAATTCTTTAACATCTTTACCGTTGCAATAATCAATAATAGCTTTTATAAGTTCTCCGGCTTCTTCGTTTGTTAATTTGTCAAAAAAATCTTTATAGTTATTAAACATAATAAAACTATTTTTCATCTTTTCTAAGCTCCTAATTTTAAAAATATTTCGCTATTTAACATCTGCATTAATTCGGTTTTAATATTGTTTTCTTTATCTCTTCGAATCTTATTTCTTAACCGAATTTCAGAAGCAAAAACAAAATATGACGGTGTGTAATAGGTATCCCAACATTTTTGTGCTATTGTATCCATGTGTTGAAATATACCGGAATAACCTAACATAGAACATTGAACATAACTCATGTGAACACAAGATAAATCAATATCTTGACCAATAAAGATAATATTTCGTTGAATTTTGGCTTTTTGATGAGGTTCAACAAGAAGTTTATCAATATTATAAATAGCCCCTAAAAACAAATTTCCCGCCCCACAGGTTGGATCTCCTATCGTAATAACATCATCAGATTCGCCGACCTTTTTTAATTCTTCATCCGAAATACTTATATTGGCCATTAATTCCGACACATGAAACGGTGTAAAAAATTGTCCTGCATTTCTGTTGTTTATTTGAAGATTTTCGTATATCCCGCCTAAAAAATCAGTAACTTTTTTTTGCAAACCGTTTACTAAATGTGCAAAATTTTGACAAAGTAAATCTACATGCTCTTTTTTATATTTTTTTACGATTTTCAAATACTCGTTTTCTCTTTGTTGCCATTTTTCTTTATTTGGTTCAACGGAATTTGCTATCGCATAAGCCATCATTGAAACATTATCGGCAAAAATTTCTCTTTGATATCTGCCTGTTATTCCGGATATATTTATAATGTTTTTTTGAAATTCTTTCTGCTCTTCCAAAGACATCATAAGCAGTTCCTCCACATATCCGAATTTAAAAAATTTGTTCTTGCGGAACATCCGTTTAAATTGATAAAAGTTTGGTATTTGTTTATTTCTCTTTTAACTATCAATTCATAAAGATATTGCCCTGCAAATGTAGCCATAGCCCTGTTAATCATCAAACTTTGTTCTTCTCTTAATGCAGCATCTGCACAGCTTATTTTTTGTTCTGTTTCTTTTTTGATAAGTTCTTTCATCTGAACAGACGGATAAGGAATATATTTACATAAACCTAACCTGTAATCCTCATCATCTTCTTTTCTAAAAAAGTTACCTAAAAGAATCTGACCGCCGTTATTATAATTTCCGCAATCAAGCCAAAAAATATGATCTCCGCAATGTTCTTTTAAAAAATTATGAATTGCTTTTCTTGCTTTGTTGTTATCTACCGCACCAACAACAATAAATATCTGCTGACCTGCATAACATAAATCGTTTTCCTGTATAGTTTTTGTGCTTGCTGAAATTTTAAGCCCGTAGGCAAGGTTATATCTTAAAGCCAATGTTTCTGCTTTATTTCTGCCGATTTCAGTATAAACAAAGTTTTGCCTACCGACATTTTTTTCTTCTATAAAATCAAAATCTATAAAGGTTATATCCATATTGATATATTTTTGTTTTTGATGGTATGCAATTCTTGCAATATCCTGTGCGATAAAGCTACCTGTTCCGCCGCATCCAACCAAAACTATTTGCATACTTGATATACTCGGCAAAAGCATTGTTAAAGGTTTATACATCTAATTCCTCCGCTATTTCATAACAAGGTAACATCTTATAGTAACCATATACGGAAATTCTCAATATAAACTCATCAACTTTACCGTCAATTACTGAAAATACTCCGTATAATCTAAAACCTTTTTCGTCCTGATTATCAATTTCACTAAAAAAAGCCGACATTTCCGGATGCGAGTGCACTTCTAAAATTACATCTTGTTCTTGACTCTCGTATTTGACCGCTGTTCCGGATCCTTTTTGTTCCGGAATAAAAATCGTATATTCTCCATCTCTGTAAACAACTTGTAAAAATTTCTCTTTTTCTGTGTCGCTGTTTTCTATATCGTTTTTTATAGCCTCGCAAATTTCTAACGGCAATTTGCCCTTTTTCATAACAAAATATTCTTCACAATTTAACAAGTTTCTTATCTCACATTCGGCAATTTGAAAACATACTTTAAAAAACTGATTTTCCGCCCTGATAAATACTCCGTTACCTGCAACAATATATTCATATCCGACAGCTTTATTTATTGGATTATTTAATTTGTCGGCGGAATCTAAAATAATTTTATTGTTAAACAAATCTTTTAAATTCATCTACCCTCCGTTATTTCATTTAAAGAAATATCCGCTTCAAGTAACCATTTTTTTGGAAATTTTCTTTTCCCGTCCAAAGATATTAATTTTTCAATTAGCTTATCGCCTTTAACTCTTCCTTGTTCCAAATCTTCATTAAATCCGGAATCAAAAAAAGTTTTATAATTGTGGTTTATTGATTCCGGAGAACACTTTGTAAAATTTGCAGTGCCCTGACAAATCGTTCCGTCTTTATACACATTAGGCAACGGCATTTGATATACAACACTTGTAGTTATATCCATAGCAAATATTTTGTATTTCAAACCTTGGCCAATAAAAATATGATCCGGAATAGGTATTGTAATATCTCGGTCATTAAGCTGTATTTTTTTTATTGTTGCACCGTAACAAATAACAACTTTTTCTACATTATGTTTTCTTGAATAAAATATTGTATTTGTCGGTAACATTCCCGTAGAAAATTCAACTCCGGAAAAAAGCTGTTCTATATCTTCCGCAGATACTTCGTATTGACTTTTTCTATCTTCTGCAAACTTCGTTAAAAAGATAGATTCTTCGTAGAAATCTAACCTACAAAGGAGCTTCTGTTGTTTTATAATCTCTAATGATTTTCTTATTTCGTTCATTATTCTTTATACCTCGGAATTACTTCATCAAAAAGGAATTGATAAAACCTTTTGCTTAATTTCTTATTTGTGTTTAGGTCCTTTATAAATTGATTATGCTTTTTTTCTTTCTCTCTATATTCTTTCCATGTATTTATCATGTAAGGCAACTCATCCCATCCGGAATAACAGTTGTCTAATTCTTCCGGACACATATCTATTATTCCGCATCCCGTATCTCTTACAATCCTTTGAAACAAGTAATAGAATTTTTCTGTAAAATCATTTTTCGTAATTTGTTCGTTTTTATAATCTTGACAAAAATATTCATATACTTTGCCTAATTTAGCTTTTTCATTTATTAATTTTGTCATTTTCTTTTTTGCGGTTTTATCTTGAATTTCTTCCAAAAACTTGTTGTATTTTTCTCTGTCGTAAGCCGTTTCATCACTCAAACAAAATTCCTGTGCCATAAATAACATCGCCATAATTCTTTCGTGTTCACTCATACCTTCCAAATCATCAATGTTTATGTAAGAATCGTATTGCCCATAATAACCTAATAACCTATACGGAACATAAGAAAACATATCGTCTATTGTTTCCCATGATTCGTCATACAAATCAAAAAGTATAGGAGCTAAATCGTTGTCGTATAATATTTTTTTTAGATGTTGCATAAAAGAAAGATAATCAAAATTAACTAAATGTTTTATCAATTTTTTAGAATGCAGCCTTATTTCTTCTACATCAAGTAAACCTTTCATCAATTCCAATACATGTATCCTAAAATTGATAATTCTCTCATAATCACTATATTTGCATAATCTTGATAAAGCCACATAATAAGACATTAAATTCCCTCTGTAAAAGTTGGTTTTGATTCCATAACAATAAAACCTTTAATAAATTTTTCTGTTTGTTGCTGTTTGGAAACACAATCTTTTTCTAATTGCTTTAATTCGCTTATTTGCTTATCTAAATCTAAGCTGCCGCCTAAAAGATGTTGAATAATGTTTTTGCCCAAAAAATCGCATTCTTTGAGTTTTGATAGCTTGTTTGCAATGTCTTTGCCTGTTATTCCTTTTGTTCCGGCAACTTTTGTAAAGGTTACCCTTCTTACACCGTCTTTTATTTCTTCTTTTGTTGTTGAGTTTGCTACTTCCGGAAATGTTGCTGATAACAAATTCTTTGCATCTTCAATACTGATATCCGTTCCGTCAAATTCTTTACCATCATAAACATAAACTGTTTTTGTATATTGTTCTTTTGTCATAATTATTATTCCTCCATCATATCCATTAAATCCATTTCATCTGAATTTTCTTCCTGCGGTATTTCTTCTTGTTTTGTTTCAAATAAATCTTGTTTAGGTTCTTCCTTAACTTCTGCTTTTGCTGTTTTTTCTTCTTTTTTCTCTTCTTTTGGAGCTTCTACCTTTTCAACTTTCTTTTCTTCTTTTTCTTTCTTTTTAAGTTTTACCGGAGATGTTTTTACTTCTTTCTTTTCAAACTCTTTAAGATCTTCCGGATAAGATGTAATAATTTCTTCTATCGCCTGTTTGTAATCTTCATCAATATTCAAACTTTTAAATTTAACGAGTTCTTTGTTTTCTTCTGATACCGCTAAATGAATTTTCTTTTCTTCCTGTTTTATCATCATTACTACTTTGTAATTTGCCATAATTATTTAACCTCCGGATCTGTTCCTAATGATGTTGTTTCTACTGCCATTTCACTTACATCATCATCAGTTTCAACAACATTTTCTATTTTATTCATGGTTTGTTTATCAAACAAATTTTGTTGTGCTCTATGACCTTTAACAAATAAACAAGCCTGTTCAATTAAATCGGCTAAAATATCTTGACTATTTTTTGATAATCCCAAATCTCTTTTTGCGGTTGCTTTTTTATCTTCAATCAATTTGTCCGGAGTTTCAATTTTTACTACATCTACTCCGGATTGATTTTTGTTGACAAAATAGCCACGAATTAAACAATACCTGCTACCTGTATCAGATTCAGTAAATTTTATACTTCTTACACCTATTGAATTTGCGAGAGAATTTTTTTGAATAATCTCAAGTAAAACATCTTTTAACTTTGAAAAAGCTGTATAAAATTCAGGATTTGCTCTTTCTCCACTTTCTACATGCAACTTATCGAAACCTTTATCGTAATTGATTTTGATTTTACCGCTGTTACTAATTTCAATGTAATCTATATTCATTATTTATCAAGCTCCTTTATTTTTTTTATTATTTCTTCGCTGTTATTACCTTTGTATTCTGCAACCTTTACCCATTTACACACGATATCATGAGTTCCTTCTTTCGGTATCGGAGTCCAAACAAAAACTCCCTGCATATTAATACCTATACAACCTTTTTGTAATAACGGTCCGAAAGAATGTTCCGTTTTTCTAAAGCCCCTATCAAAAGCAAAATTAAAAACTTTTAGAAAATCTTTGTCTTTATCTGACATTTGTTACTACCTCCCAATTTTCACAATTATCTATACAACATATTCCCGCCGTAGGATAAAACTTATCCGGATAATTAAAAGTATTGTTTTCTATGTATCTGATATCTATATAAAAATATGCTTCTTTTAGCGGATTTAAGCATTTTCCGTATCCGGATAAACTTTTACCTATCCTTTCAAAAAATCTACAATTATAACAACCGTTATAACTGCTTACATTTACATCAATAGAGGTTTTTTTGCTCATTGGACAAAACCTCTAATCTTTTTTTCAAACTGTTTATAAGTTCTTTTATTGCATCAATTTTCATTTTGATTAACTCGTAGTAATAATAATCTTGACTGCTCTTCATCAACATTTCACTGTCTTTGGCTGTCCTACCCTCATGCCGCCAATCTAAAAATCTATCAACCGCACATTGTTTGAATTGAATGCAACAAACAGATAAAGAACTTATTAACGATGCCAATTTTACAAGTGCCTTTGAAATTTCATCCGGAACATCAATAATGTTATCGATGTTTTTTTCTATCTCATCTAAAATTGATATCAATTCTTTTGCTTGTTTTGTTTCCATTTTTAGTTCCTTATTGCCAATGTTTTTTCTGCTCTAAATTCTATTCCCGGAATCTGAATTGTTCCTTTTGTTGCGGTAGCTAAAGCATTAAGTTCTTTGTTTGAAAACTCTATAAGATTTTCAAGTTGGCCTGTTTGTGCAATATATTTGATTAAAGCCATTTTGTCCGTTACAATAGCTTTCCATCTTTTAACTTCTGCAACTCCTGATAATTTCGGTTCTTCTTTTGTTGTAATCGTTGCGACTTCTGCTGTCGTTGCTACAACAGTTTTTTGCATTTCAAGGTTTTCAACCGTTTCGCTATCTCCCAACATTTCCGCTTCTTCTTGTTCTTTTTGGATCCGAGCAAGTTCTTCTTCCTGTTTTTTTCTTGCTTCTTCTGCGGCTTTTCTTGCTTCCTCTTCCGCCTTTCTTCTTTCTTCGGCTCTGTATTCAAGAATTGTTTTTTGCATTTCGTTTTCGGCTTCTGCAAGTTTATTTTCCGCAGGTCTAAAAAACTCCATAATTGTTTTTTTTGCCGCATCAAGCGGTCTTGTTAAACTTTTTCTTACCTCATCAATCTTTTTCTTTTTTTGTTTAATTGTTTTCAAAATATTAGCAGAAACTTCTAAATCTGCCGGAGAAAGAATCTTGAAATCTTTTGCCTCTTTTAAAATTAAGTCCGTAGATTCGGACACTTCTTTTGCTTCCTGTGTTATTTCAACATCTACATTAGTCATTTTCTATTGCTCCTTTTTGATTAATTTGTGTAACTTTTTCCATTTCCAAACATTTAAAGCCGATAAAAAATAAGCAGTATCGGTTGCACTATCGCACAAAACCGCACGAAAACTATTTTCTTTAAGTTGCACTGCCATTCTTGCGATGTTTGGTTTTTCAATACCTATTGCATAGCCTGCTGTCTGTAAATTGACGGTCGGTGAAATACTTGATGTTGTCTTAATATCAATCAAAATTTCTTTTTTAATTCTTTCAGAATACACAATTCTGTCTATTGTGCCGCAATAATCATATTTAGCACAATAAAACTTTTCTTCTACTGCCAAAATTTTAATTCGATATGTTTCAATAAAATCTTGCCATGCTTTCAAATATGGTATAATCGGATTGCTTACAGAACTAAAATCAAGATTATTCTTGTCAAAAAGTTCTGTGGTTTTGTGAACGGCGGTGCCAAAGTTTGAAGCCCTTTCTAAAACTTCCTTCGGCACTGCCGAAAAATCAATTAAACCAACTTCTTGTAAAATTTGTGTTACGGACGGTTTGATTATTCCGTATCTTCGATAAATGTGATTAACCTCATCAAAAGTTAAATCATTAACCATTTGTTATCTCCGTTATGTTTTCGGCTAAATAATTTCTTGCACCGCTTGAAAAGATTTTGACTGCAACATCAAATTTGTATTCAACACCTTTGTTGAGTTCTTTTTTGCCCCAACAATTGATTTGCACTTCTTTCGGATTTACACCTTCGTAAGAATCTATAACGGTTATTCTTGTGAAATCTTTGCCCTTTTGAGTTTTCGCAAAAGTAAAATCTTTAACAAAACCTTTAACAATTATCTTTGTTCCGTCATCCGCTGTTGTAAGTCTTGAAACGGGCTCCGCCTTAACTTCTTCTTTTGCTTTTTCCGGAGCTTCTTCAACTATTTCAGCATCAACTACTTCGGCTTTAGGTTCTTCTTTTTTAGGTGCTTCTTCTACTTTTGCTTTTGGCATTTCTACATCTGGTTTGCCGGAAGAATTATCATTTGAGATTGCATAATCAATTCTTTCAGCTTCATCTTCATCGTATATTCCGGCATATCCGAAAGCCATTCTTGCACATTGAATATATGCTTTGTGCCTTAACATTCTGTATGGCCACTTTACCCATGTTGTTTTTGTTTTATCTTCGCACTCTGCCAAATATTCTGTTACACAAGTAGGTTGCGACTGTTCTTTAACATAAATTTTACAAGTGATAGCAATCAATTTCCCGTTTTCTCTGATATCAACAAATTCAACACCGTTATACTTTGAATTACCTGTTGCAAGTTTTATCCAACCGTCAATACTTACTACCGGAACTATCCCGCCGCCTTTTGCCGGAAAAGCATAAATCTGTTTCAAAATAGGATTTAATTTGTAGGTATTTGCAACCATTACACATGCTTTAAATTCCTCATCTTTTTGACAATTTTTAAAAGCGGTTTTCTTCAACACTTCAGCCAATTCTTTTGCATCCGTTTTTAAATAAGTGGCTAACTCATTTATCGGATTTACTACGGTTAATTCTTTTGACATTTTTTTACTTCCTCCTTTTCTTTTTTCATTACATATTCATATTCGGCACAATCATTTTTAAAGAATGTGTCGTAATATTCTTGTTCAGACATATTTTCGGTATATTCCCACATAGCAATATATTCGATTTCGTTTTTGATGGTTTGTTCTGTGTAATATTTGTTAATTTGCGATTGTGTAAGTTCGATATTTGGACTTTCTGCAAACAATTTTTTTACACCAATAACAATTAGTGCCAAAAATAAAAGAATAACGAAGATTACAAATAGAACAAATATTTTGTCTTTTGTCATATTGCTCATTTTTCTTTTCATCTTGTTTCTCCTAAAATTTTGTTTATTTTATTCATCGTTCTTTTTGTCTGCTTTCTTTCATACTTAATTTTTTCATCTTCACAATTTCTTGCCCACTCTTCAAAATCATCTTCCGGAAATCTCATTTGCACACCGATTCTTATATGCTGACAAAATTTCTTTTTTGCTATCATGCCTCTTACAGTTCTTTCACAAACTTGTAATCTTTCGGCACATTGTTTTATTGTTAGCATTTGAACCATTTTTATTTTTCCTCCTCTTCTAAAGATTGAATATACTTAGCACTGGCCATTATGCTTTCGTATATTGCTTTTTTTATTTGTTTAAGTTCTTCTTTTGTGATTTTTTTATCTATATTTGCATCTATTATTGTTTTGGTTGCATCGATTCTTGTTTGAACGATTTTCATATAATCAATATTCTTGTTATCTTCTTCATCTTTTGTAGGCACAAAAACACCGCCGCATAAAGAACAAAGATTTTGAATAATAATGTTACATCCGGAAATTCTTGTAATTACCGGAATTAAATCAGCAGGCAACCTTGAACCTGAAGAAGCGGGATCTTCCGCATATCTGTAAATTTGTGATTTACTTAAATTGATAATGTTTGCTAATTTTTTCGGAGTAATATGTTCAAATAATTCTGCAACACTTTCATATATTTTCATTTGTTTGCATACCTCATGAGAAAAAAAATTATTGCTTTCGCATTTCTATATTGATTACAATTAGAAAAGTTCTTTTGATTTACTGTTTTAAAAAGTGGTATAATTTTAAAGATTGTAAAGAGTGAAGCAGGGCAGCTGGAAAAAGATCTGTTGCGGACAGGAGTCTTACCCGTTTGCCCTGCTTGTAAAAAGGCTTTTATATTGTGTATTCTTGGCCTTTGTATTAAATTAAAAACTTTCATTTTTCCCGTCCGCAATTTTTAAAGTTAAATAAAGTTTATTTTCAACTTTAATAAATTTTAATTTTTTATTACAAAAAAGTCAAGTGTTTTTTTGTAATCGCATTTTTATAAACATTTTTAACTTTAATAAACTTTAATTTTTTTGGAGGACAAGTGAAAGAATTAGAAGATTTGTTAAAAAGTATAAATAGTGGTAAAAAAGCTTCTGCTCAAAGACAATTGGCAAAACTATTAGGAGTATCAGACACATCCGTTTCAAATTGGTTTTCAAAAAACAAAAAACCATCCGAAGACAACATCTCAAAAATGGCTAAAATTTTTAATACATCAGAAAAGGAACTTAAAAAAATTTTTGATTTACATTCAAGTAACATTATTATCGGAGATAAAAACCAACAAAAAATTGAAACCAATAAAGAAATAGAAATATTAAAAGAAAAAAACAAGCTATTAGAAGAAAGAATTAAATTTCTCGAAGAGCAAGTATTATTCTATAAAGAAAAATCTAAAAAATAGAAAAATGAAAACAATAAAAAAAACATTATTACTATTTGCTTTATTATTTGTATTTTGTGTTGTTTCAAATTCTCAAGAAATAGAAAAAGAAAAAACTTTTAACCAACCATTTGAAACAGTCTCAGATAGGATTATTCAAAATTTGTCTAAATATTATGGTAAAAGTTTTAAGACAAGAAGAGCATTAAACAAAAATGGGAAAAGACATACCTATTTTTCAACAAATTGGGAAACCGCTTATGATAAAGATAATAAAAATAACGAGCAGAAAGAAAGATTTAAAATAAACATTTACGAAACGGATCAAGAAAAAACAAGTGTAAAATTAAATTATCAAATTGAATATAGAATTGAAATTGACAATAAAAAACAAACTTTTAATATTGACGGAAATACTTTAGATAAATATTACGATGATTTTTTTGAATTATTGAGCAATGAAAACATAAATACTATACAAAAATTCCAATATAAAAATTTTGATTTTAAAGAATATTTAAAAAAGAAAGAACTTGACTATAAAGGAATTAGAGAAAGAACATACAATATCGAATACAGCAAAGTTTATTCCAAAATGTTGGCCAACATAGCAAAAACTTTCAAAAGTATTCAGTTTGCAGATAGAGAATCCGGAGTAATCTTGACGGATTTTGTATATCCCGGAGATATCATCCAACAGTTTTTTGTCAAGAGAAGATTTAAAATAAATTTACTTCTATCAAAAATAAGCGAAACAGAAACATCTGTATCTGCGGAAGTTTTAACACAAGTAGAATCAAATTATGGTTATCAAGATTTAGAAATCAAAAAAGATAAAAACATATATGACACTCTATTTAAAATATTAGAAGATGGATTGTTATAATGCCACATATAAAAAAAAGAAATAAAATTTATCATGTATTTTGGTATGAAAACAAAAAGCACCATTCCAAAGCAATCGGTCCGAGTTTAAAGGATGCTGAAACATGGGCTGCAAACCTTACTTTGCGATTATACAGCAAAAAAAATGGTTTGCCTATAAGATACTATCCTTTCAACGATTTCCTTAAAGAATATGCCGAAGAATACATTAAATTTAAAAGCAGAAGAACACAGGAAAGAGATATAGACACGATAAGACTATTTACAAAACTTTTTCCTACAATACAATATGTAAAAGATTTTAATGACCTTGTTTTAAAAGAATTTATTAAAATTCGTCTAAAAGACGGAAGACTTCCCGGAACTATAAATCGTGATCTTGTAACATTAAAACACATGCAAAGAATCGCTTTCCAAAAAAAATATATTGATGAAGATATAACTTTAAAAACAAAATTTTTACCTACAAAAGATAATACCGAAACATATATTCCTTCTGATAAAGAAATTCAATATATTTATAACAATATACATGAACCATTAAAAACAGCTTTTGTTTTAGGTTTAACCTGCGGAATGCGAAGCGGTGAGGTTTGTCATATTGAATTAAAAGATATAGATTTTAAAAAAGATCTTATCAGTATCAGGCCAAAACCTCATTTAGAATGGAAGCCAAAAAATAATACTTCAATTAGAGATGTTCCTATACATCCGCAATACAAAGATTATTTAGTTAAAAGATATAATTTTGCAAAGAAAGCAAAAAGCAATTTAATTTGTTGTTATGAAGATGGCCATGCATTAACAGAAGAAGTTATTGCGGCTTTAATTGGTAAATTGAGGAAAAAAGACAGTAAAATAGATAAAAGATTTCATTTCCATTGTTTAAGACATAAGTTTATTACATTGTCCGGAAATAGCGGCATACCTATGATTCAAATAAAAAATATTGTAGGTCATGCAAACTTACAACTTACTGAAAATGTATATTATCATAATTCCAACGAGAAGAATCTTGAATCAATAAAGAATTTAAACATACCTTTAAAACTCAAAAAATAGGCAAAATTTGCGATTATTTTGCTAACGAGTATCAAAAATACTTGCATTTACATTCATTTGTTTGCATGGCTTTGCATAGTGATTTTGTCGTCAATAAAAGCCACCTAAATTGATTTTATAGATGGCTTTTTGGTTTTATATATAAATTGCTGCCAACGAGTTTTTAACCTCGTCAATAGCTTTATAATTTGCGATTATTCCGCTAACGGTTTCCCGTATTTGTTTCCTAATTACTTTTAACTATTATACTTAAGCAACACTATTTTTTCAAGCATTTTAAACTTTAACAAAGTTTTTACCATCCTTTGTTGTAAGTTTTTGCATATATTTAGGATCTTTATCATTATACGGTATTTTTACCATAGCAATATGTGTCCAAAATTTACCGTTTATTTTTTCTTTAATTAGTTGTCTATAACAAATATCTATTTTACCGTCTTTTATATCTTCAAACACTTCATCAACAGTTTTTCCTTTAACTAAAAAATCTGCTGCTTCACCTAAGCAATGTTGCGATGTTGAACTTCCGCCAACTCTTTTATTTAATGTATTGCCACGAAATCCGCTTGTTACGGTAACAGGAACTTTATAATAATTTCTTATTGGCTCTAAAATATAATTGCATAAAATATATAGATTATTTATATATGGTTTTACTTCTTCTTGCTGTAATGATATTAAGTCTGTATGTTCTGTAGCCAAAAGTTCTTTTAATGTAAAATGCGGTGATAATTTCAATTTTTTTGCCTTTTTTGAAATAAGAAAAATTCTTATTTTAAGTTTTTGTTAAATCTTGAAACAAGGGAGCCGCAATCTCCCTTATTTTCCCCAGAAGATCCCCCTGATTTTTGCATTGTTAAGAGGCACAGAGGATTTACTATCTTATTTGCATACCTATATATAATCCTATAAAGAATACTGCAAATACTAATACCAACACTTCAAAATCTCCAAGTAAGTTTTATAAATTTTCCTTCAACTGTTTCTTTGCTTATAGGCATATACAATTTGTTTGTAAATTCAACTTTTGGTATATACCCTTTTTCTTTGGCTTTGTAATAAACAAAACCCCATTTTGCTACTTTTAGTATTCATTCCGATTTTTTGCCGATAAAACTTCCGTCCGGATTAACCAACGAAAAAACACTTAGTAATCTAATTAATGTTGCTAAAGCATTATCGTCTTTTTGTGTCGGTGTAAGTTTGACGATAATCGTTGCTACGGAAACAATTCCGCCTATTATGGCCAAAACACTTTCCCAATTGGTTTTTAGCCATGCAATGATGCCTAAAAAACCTGTTGCAGAAGTTCCGGAATCTGCAAAAACTGAAGCAACAAATACTACACATACAACAACTACACTTACTACAAACATCAAAAGTTTCTTCATCTTTGATACCTCCTATTTATTTTTTTTCTAAATTATCTAACCTGTGCTGAGCAGACTTTACTCTTTGTTCAACCTCAACCATTCGAACAATAAGATTGTTGTGTTTGTCTTGCTTTTCTTCTAACTTATCTAATCGATAATTTATATGTTTTTTAAATGACGACATACTTCCAACCCAAATACCTATTGAAACTAAATTCACTACTAACACAATGGCAATTTCAATTGATATATTCATTTTGTGCTAAGCTCCTAATTGTTGAATTTTTGCCCTTATTGCTTCTGCCTGTTGTTCTAATTCTCTTAATTTATTCGCATCTTGGTCTGTTCCTTGGCCAGAATTGATAGCCCTCATAGGTCTTATTGTTTTGTTATCGATTATGTTTAACTGTGCAATCAAATTGTTTTTTTGTTCCTGCTTTTCTTTTTTCTCAATTTCTCCGAAAATGAAATCGATCTGTTCTTGTGTTTCAAAATCTTTTGAGGTCATTTTTTTGATTGACGGATAAAACAACTTCAAATACTCTACTGAATATTTTGTTTGGCCATCAACTTGAGTTTCTTCAATGTTTCTATACAACTCTACTTGCTGATAACCGTTCGGCAAATCTGTAATTTTAAAATTTTGTTCAGGTCTTTCATCTAAAATAATTCTGTGCATAATTTATTCCCTCCGTTAATTGTTTTTATTTTGCATAATTTTTTTAATTTGCTTATATCTATTTTGCTACAAATCCAATTTTCCAAATTGAAACTATTAAACCATTTCAAATTACCTAATCTGCAGGAAAGCCTCACCGCCCAATATCTACAAGGCTTCTTTATATAATTCTTTAAAGTTTTAAACATTCCCATTAGATTTCTTTTTCTAAGCAAAACAAACTTGTAAAAGAATCTATAACCTAACATATCTATACCCCTATCAGATACTTTGAAAATTTGCCAATTATTTTTTAGTTTTAAACCGATTCTATCAAGCATTTCCGATATTAAAGCAATCAACCTATGTAATTTCCTTTTATTTCCGGAAAGAGCAATAAAATCGTCAACATAACGAAGATAATAATTAACTCCATCTGCTTGCCTTATTGCAGTATCCATCTCAAGCAATAAAAGATTTTCAAACCATGCTGAAGTATAATTGCCTAAAGGTAAACTATTCATTGAAAAAGCTACTCTTTTTAATAGGTCTAAATACTTTTCATCTTTAACAAATTTTTCAAAAGAAGCAACGACATATTTAGGTTGAATGTTGTCGTAGCATTTCTTTATATCGCATTTTAAGCAATATTTTGTGCCTTTATAATCTTTGTGTAACCATCTTGTAATTGCTTTATATCCGAAATGTATGCCTCTGCCTTGAATTGAAGCAATTGCATACGGATCCAATCGTTTTAATAAACGATCATAAACTAAATCAATTAACAAATGATGAACACATTGGTCGGGATAAAAAATAGGTTTATGCAAAACTCTTTTCTTTTTAGACGGTTGGTCAATAACATTACAAACTTTATACGGACTTGGTTTATAAGTTCCGGACAAAATTATCCTTTGCAAATCTTTTGCAAATAAATCAATGTTATCAATAACCTTTTTAACAGCTTGCCTTTTTGTTTTATGCCTTGCTGCTTTTAAAATTATTTTCTTACAATAATCAACCGTAATTTTTTCTTCTGTTATTAAATAACCTAATCTTTTCATAATATAAAACCTCGTTTTATATCTTTCAGACTTTTCAACTTGCTTATCTCTCTATAAGCAATCTACTAAGCCTGCCCTTGTTGCACTATTTTCACCAAGTGGTGAGGATTATATAGACAATAAAAACTTTATTTAATTTAGATATTAAACGAGGCGGCAGCCATTATTACGATTAGTATTAGAAACAGCATTATTCAAATTCAAGTAGAACCCGCCAGCATTAGCCCCATTATTACAGGTACCGCCCTATCTATATAACCCCTGCTACAACTACTTTATTTTTATTTATAACCCCCTTCACTTCGTTTATTTTGCAAAATTTTTGTGGCAAGCCACATTTATTAAGGGGACAAGGGATTTTCCCCTTAAACCCCTTTTCTTAAAGGGCTCTACGGAACAAAAACGAGGCGGCAGCCAAGCTTACGAAGAGAATTAGAAACAGCATTATTCAAAGTCAAGAAGAACCCGCCAGCAGAAGCCCCAATAGAACAGGTACCGCCGTAAAAACCACGATAAACAGTATTGTTTGCATGTGCAAAATATTGTTGATCGTTCGTCTTACCACTTCCGGCATCGCCTTTAAATAAGAAAATATCGGCATTTAAGTCTGCTGAAGCATTAAATAAGCCGTTATTAACACTTGCAGAAGGCACTGTTCCGCCTACATCAATCCAATTTGCTGTTATTGTAGCTTTGCTATAATCAACAGTTCCGTCGGGATCTGGATTAATGTAAATTTTTTCATTCGTTCCGTCTCCTACTCCGGCAATTCCACCTTCAAAAGTGCCACAATTACCGTATAAATGCATTAAGCCCATATTCTTATTAGGTCTTCTGTCGCTTGCAATAGTCCCATTTCCCGTATTTTCACCGTCTAAACCTAAAACATCTTCAATGTTTCCTGTCGTCTGCATACCTCTCATCCATTTAGTTGTTCCTGCGGTCGTACTTACTGTTCCATCAATAACAACTTTTGTATAAGCTGTAGCATCGTTTTCAATTGTGTAATCTTCACTGCTTACAACTTTATACCAAACAGCAGTTGCCCCAGAAGCCCCTATCGCAATACATTTCATTGTATCCGGAACTGAACTTTGGTTTGCTCCCGTCCATTCACTTTTTTTAACAATTATAAAATTTGAATCAGTTTCATCGGTTTGACATAGTAAGCTATCACTCCAACCACCTGTGTTTCCTTTACCAACAAAACTTTGCCAATCTAAACTTGCATATTTTACCAAACCTAAAAGCTGTAAAGATAGCATTTCTTTATAGCCAAAAACTCTGCAACCTCTTGTTCTTGCAAGGTTTTCAAACTCTACAATGGTTTTATATGTAAGCGGACAAAGATCGTCTCTTAAAGCAAATCCGCCGTCTGCTTCTTCTGAACTTTCTCCCATTGCATAAACAGATATTGGCCACCACTCATGTAAAACACCGTTTCTGTTGTGCATTGGACTTACTTTATAACCTGCGGATGTTTTATCTTCTGCGGAAATTATTACTGTAGGTTTTCCGTTTGCATCTATCGTTGATTTATACCAGAAAATATGGAAAAATCTAAATAAGTAATTTCCGGGCTTTAAATGCTTTTTGTTGTCTGTTCCGAGTTCGAAACAATCATCATATTCAAGAGTATCTTGAATTGCATATACTTCCATTTTTTGAGATGTTTCGTTATACCTACAAACAGCATAATAACCTTTAAAAGCCTCGTGTTCTGCAAAATCATCAGTTGCTTCAACTAAATCTGTTCCCGGAACACAACTTAAACTTGCGGCTGCAAGTTTTCTTGTCCCTGCTGATGTAACAAGGTCAAAAGTAACTCCTAATTCTTCATGGCTTTGTAAACTATGGTCATACACAAATTCAGTCGTTGCAACATTTTTAGAGATATCACCTTTAGGCATTGTGTTGGCTTTCAAAGCTCCAGAAAAAGTTTTCGGTCCTGTAATTGTTTCTTCTTCGCTCTTGTGAACTAAATTCGTTTGGTCATCTGCAACCAAATTGCTACCGTTCCAAGAATAATATACTCCATCATAAAGATATGAAATATCTGTGCTTGGAGTAACACCACTATCTTTTGTTGTTGTAGTTAAAGCAGTATATATTTTACCATCATAATACCACTTACTACCGCTTGCATAAGGAGTAGAAGGCTCTTCACCTTTTGCTATTAATGCTACTACTCCGGATTTTCCTCCGCCACCTGCACCAGCACCTGATATGGTTGTATCTACTAATGTTCCGTTAGACATTTATTGCACCTCCACAATTAAATTTGAAGAAGTAACATCTGTCAAATCGCATTTAACAAAACGATTTCTGATTTTAAGTTCGGTGAACACACCAACATGCAAAACAACATCTTTGCCTTCTTCATCCTGCAAATTGAACCAATTCGTTCCATCAAGCGATCCTAATAACTTAATTTCTCCGGATGTTACAGTTCCCCTTGCTAAAAAAGAAACTCCGTCTGTTCTACCACCAGCACTTTGTGCAACCTCCATCAAATTAACACTTCTGTTTATTTGTGGACTTGCCGACAAATCTACAATTTTAACCATTTTTTCCTCCCCTGTGTATATATTTGTATCTATTAAGTCAGAATACTTAACTTCTACTTGTTGATAAGAATCCGTTACAACTAATTTTCCTGCACTGTTTGCATTTACAAAGAACTTATGTCTTACCGCATCATACAGTCCGGACATTCCGTTGTATTTTGCAGGTTTTAAATCTGCAATTAAACTTTCTTGTGTTGAATTATAAACTTTTGCCGATCCTAAATAAGCATTTTCGTTACTAAAAAAATCCATTTTGTTAATATAATTTTTACTTGCAAAAATTAAAACATCATAGCTACTATAAGAAGAAACATACGAAGCAAAGTCATAAGAGAACTCATACGGATTATAATTTATTCCGGACATTGAAGAAGAACCGCCCCAATCTCTTTCTATATTACTACCTAAGAACCATAAACCTTTAGGAGAGAAAGAACTTGCACCGTAATGTATCGAAAGACCAAAAACACATGCCCATCTGCTTGAAGCCAAACTTGCTGTTCTTACACCATCTATAACTATTCGGCCAACATCAGAACCTAAAATATCAGGATTGATATAAGCATTTTCTTCAGCATAAATATAATTATAAAATTCTAATTCACTTTCATCTTCTACATCATAACTTGTTATTGAAACTGTCTTTTGTGCATCGGTTTCGTAAACTTTTTCATTATATTCAATAGCCGTAATATCTATGTTCAAATCTCCATCTTTTTTCATATTTGTTATACGGTATTTCTTTATTTCTTTTGTGCTTTCATAAAAAGAAAAAATATCATAACCTTGCGGATCCAAAGTAAAATCATCTTCAACTTCAATTTCTCTTGTTGTTCCGGATTCGCTATTTAATACATCTTTTTCAACAATGGTATCATCACTTAATTTAATTTGTATTTTGTATGTTTTATCCTCTTCAATACTTAAATCGCAATCCACCGTAATAACACCATCTTCATACGATATTACTCTTCCAGATTTGTTAAAAGAATTATTATCGTGGCATACCGCAATAACATCTCCGGGCTGACACATTACCGCATCAACCGCTGCTTTAAAAGAAATTATTTCATTTACATATTTATCTTGTTTAAGTAAATATTCACCTGCGATTCGTGCATAATCGGCAGTATTTGCAAATACTCTTATGCTTTTACTTCTTATACCGATTTTATCTATGCTTTCTTGGTCTTCAACCGTTACTACATCTTGTTTGTAATTGTTCTTTTTATCGTAGTATGTTATATCTATTGAATTACAATAATCTTTGTTTGATTTTTTAGAAATAGTAAAACTACCCGCAATAATATTGGCCATAGAAAACATTTGTGTAACGGTTTCTGGTTTATCAATAACAACTTTTATTTTACCTGTCGTAAAGAAAACAAAACCTCTGAACACTTGTGTTATTTGCTGAATTACATCTATTGCACTCGCAGAAGAATCAATGACAATATCAAGTCTTAATCTTTTACTACGAGTTCCTTCAATTAAAGTATCACAATATTTTGCACATTCCCTAAAAGAATCTAAATCGATATCATCTTCGGATATATAATTACCTAAACCGTAACGGCTATTTGTTAATAAGTCTAATAAACACCATATCGGATTTGCACTATATACCGTTGTAAAATTGGCTGATAAACCAAGTTGCGAATTGTCTTCGAATAAACGGTAACAATTATTTTTGTCATCATAATAATAATCATCATACGGAACTTGTTCCCCATAATAAGGAGATGTTTTAAAAACGGCAGGACATTTTATTTTTAGACCACGAACTACGGATGTTATTGTTGGAATACTGTTTGAAATCTGTTCAGATGCTTTAACTGAAACAGCAAGTAAAGCCGTATTCGGATAAGTCAATGATTTTTGTTTTATTTCATTTATTGTCATTATTTGACATTCGCCAAAAGTATATTGATTATCCGGATCGTTGGTTGTTTTTGTTATTCTTATATCATATTGTCCTTCATCTAAATTAATCTTTTTTACAACACTTCTATAAGCACTTCTTGACTTGTAATCAAAAGTAATTGTTTGTTCGGTATAATTTTCAGCAGTCATTAATTTGTAAGCTATTTTCAATGTAACAGCCCATGAATTATATGCACCGTTATTATTTGTTGACCATATCCCTTGCGGAAAGAGTAAATTTATTTCAAAACCTGTTATCTTATCGTTGTATGTTGTGTAATTATAAGCAACATCTTTTTTTAATTTACTTGCTACTTGGAAAAAATTGTTTATATAATCAAAAAGGCTTATTAAAGTTTGGTTTACTAATCCTTTTCTTATCTGAAAATCTGCAACTGCATAATTCGTAATAGGATTATCATCAATATAAACACTTGAAATATCGTCAACTTCGCCCTCTCCTAAAGCAAGTAACATATTAAGAGTTTGTTCGTTTTCACCGTGAACTACTTCCATACCATAAAAAGAAAAACTCCAAGATGTTTGAAGTGTGCTTCCTTGAGTTGAACCGCTATAAGAGTTTAATATTTTTATATCATAATAATCGTTGTCTAAGCCAGTTATATCAAATGTTCTTGTGGTCGAACTGCTACCTGATATCTGTTGAAATGTAGTATAACCGCTATTGCTTGTTTTTTTGTAAGAAATAGTATAGTTATAATGAGCAGATCCTTTTATAGTGCAATTAAAAACTATAGTGATTTTTGTGGTTTTTATTAATGTTCTATATACAACATAGGATACACCACCGTAATTGCTCCATCTTTCATGTATTTCGTAATTATCTCCTTCGACTCCCGGAATATTATAATATCTTGTTGTTCCTGTTCCGTTTGTAATACATAAATTGATAATGTTTCCGCCAACTTTATTTTCGCCATATATTATTGCCAAAGGTAAGCCAGCGGCTTGAGTATTTTCAATTCCATCCCATCCGTAAGTTGGAGAAGATCCGTCAAGTTCGTTTCCGGAAGATCCATAACTTGGTTTCCTTGCAATTTTATTGTAAGCCCATGTTAAAGCAGTAAGTCCAGCGGTAACATATAAACTTGCTGCAACCGCAGGAAATAAAATAGCTCCTACAACAGCACCTACGATTGTAATTCCGGCAATCCAATCTTCTTGGCCAGCAATAGAATAAACAATAATAATCTCGTCTTCATCTTTTGGTTTTATTGTTAAATCTTCGATTCTTTTACCATTGATTATTATTTTTAAAATATTCGTTTTTTCTTTGGCTTTTAAATCTAATACGATATCGTTTATTATTTCAAGCAAACTCTTATTTTCAAATTTGACTTGAAATTCTTTTCTATCTTTATTATCAATAATGTTAGGTATTAACTTAATTTTTATCATTGTTTCAACCTATAAAAACCTACTATTTTGCTTTTTAATCTATGTAACGGTAAAAAAGTTACACCATGTTTTTGTGTCGTTTGCATAACAATGTCGTTATTTATAATCAGTCCGCAATGATTTACATGACCTTCATAATTCTTAAAAAAACAAACATCATATTCTTGCGGATGTTCAACCTGTCTCCATTGTTTGTGATAATTTTCTATAAAGAAATTATCCTTTTTATACCAATCGGCACAAAAATTTTTATTTTCTAAATCAAGTAAAATTTTGTCTAATTCTTCTTTGTAAAAAAGAAGCACCAATCCCCAACAATCGCATCCGTCAAAATTTCTACCATGTAATTGATATGGTATAGGCAAATATTTTTGTTGTATTTCTTCAAAAGTTTTCATACAGCATACACCTTCTTTGGCGGAATCGCAGGAAATCCGCCGAAATTAGCTACATTATTTAATGCAACACAAGTATCAAAAGTTTTATCACAATGACCTACTCCGGAATTAGAATATTTGCAATTACTATCTTTAAAAGTCCATTTGCAATTATTCTTTGTAAAAACTCTTTTAGGTAATTGCACACCTAAAACATCAAATTTTGTTGAAACGGTAAATACCGCATTCTTTTCGTTTATTTCGTAACTGTCAATATAATATTTATCCTCAATTTTTGCGGTAGAAACATCTAATTTATCTTTAAAAACCGTTATTATTTTTACTTCTTTACCTCTCATTTCAACATCTTCACAAAACTTTTGAACAAATCTTGAAACATTTGAAACGGTAATTTGCATACTCTCTATTTCACTGTTTGAATTTTCCGAAATTTCACTATGAGAAATCGGAAAAGGATTATATGTTTTGTTGTTAAAAGTTATAGGATAATCGTTTGATACAAATCGCAAAATATCGTTATCAGCAATTTTTATTTCATACAAATTGTAATACTCTAATGTTGCTTTGTTTTTTTCTTCTATAACATTATTTTCCGTTGTTCTCATTGTGTTACCTCAACAAATTGTGCTGAATAGTTATATAAATCGTAATGCAACTTTTCTATTTCCAAATCGTCATCTTTAAACCGAACTAATCTTTGTATATTATCATCCGGATTAGTCCAAAAGAAAGGCTCTAATTTACCTTTTCTTGCTTCAAAAAAACTTTTAAAACTTTCCATTTCTGTTTTAGGTCTTAATGTAAAAACAATAGTCCATTCTCTTTTAGGATTATCTCGTTTGGATCTTCTTTGTTCGGATCCGTTTTCAAATTCGGATACCAAAGTATTAAACTCTATATTTTGTGGTATTGCATTGTCCGGAATAAAAGAAAATGTTTCAGGCATTTTTTACCACCTTCCTTAATGAAGAATTGCTTTGTATTGCTTTTTGTATGATAGCCGTTATCATATTTCTGTTTCGTATAACATCTTGTGCATCCCAAGTTTGTAAATTTACAATCACAGGTTGGCTTTGTTCTGCAGGAACATTTCCGGAATTTATTGCATCAAGTCCAGCTTTGCCGATTGCATTCATTCCCCTTCTTGAAACGACTCCCTCACCCTTTTGTAAACGGACATCAACTTCATCAAAAGCCCTTCCGGTATGTGCTAAAGGGATATATCCGCCTTGATGCTTTGTTCCCATATAAAATTTAGTGAATCCGCTGTTTGCTCCGAATATTCCGGAAAGAGAAGAAAAAACTAAATATTGTGCAATCATATTTGCGATCATTCTTAATATAGAATTTGCAAAATTAGAAAAAGCATCTTCTAATTTATCAAGTTGACCTGTAAAAATAGCATAAAAAGAATCTCCAAAATATGATTGAATAGTATTGACTGTTTGCTTAGATATTTCTTTCCCGTATGCAGCAAAATTTTCCATTTCTCTTTGTGCCTCTTTTAAACCATTTACAAAACCAGATATAAAACCTTCGTTTGGAAGTTCTAATTCTTTTCTTGTTTCTTTTAACGAAGAAATAAAACCTTCTACTTTTTGTTTTGCTGTGTCGATAGCTTTTCCGATATATAACATACCATCGGCAATAACACTTTTTCCCGTTGTCATTTTTTCGTAGATATCACTAATTGTTTTTTCGCTTGCTTCGGTTTCTACTTTTGACATATATTGCAATTCTTCCATAACACTGTGAATTGCTTTTTTTATCCCGCCAAAAACAAAATCACCGCCCGGAATTGCTGATATAAACTTATCTAATGCAACTTCGAATTGATTTATTGCAACAGCAAAAGAATTGAAGAAAGTAGCACCTAAATCATTTATTTGTGCTTTTAATGATAATAAACCGACTTCAAAAGCAACTAATGTAGGTTTTATTACTCTATTAAAATAATCGTTCCAATCTGTCGCAAATTTATAAGAAGCATAAGCAAGTCCTGCAATCAGTCCAATTATTACAGTTAATGCGGCTGTCCATGGATTCGCAAAAGCAATCGAAGACATTGTTGTAATCATTTTTACAATACTTGCAGTTAAACTTACTACTCTTGCGGTTAAATTCATAACAACACCAGACAAAACCATAATTCCGGCAGTAACCGCTGCAATTCTTATAATCTTATTTTTTAAAGCATCATCTAAATTTTTAAATTTAATAACTAAATTTGTTGTAATATTGGCCAAGTCTTTATACACAGGTAAAACAGCATTTGCAACTTCATTTTGCAAAACAACGAAAGAATTTGTTAATTTTCTATTTGTTTCGTAAATTTCAGTATTGTATTTTGATGCGGTAGCTATAGCCACACCAAAAGCACCAGTAACAACACCGCCTACCATAGATAAATTATTTGCAACTTGTCTGGCTTGTCTTGCAACTTGTTGTAATTTATTTAATTGATCGGTTATTTTACCGAGTGTCTGCTGTAATTTACCTACAGAAGCATCGGTTTTACCATGTGCCGTAATTTCAATATTAAAATTTTTATCGCCCACCATTTTTTTGTATCCTCTTTCTTTCGGTTTCTTCTATTTCCGATAAAACATTTTCTATAATTGCACAAAAATCAAAAAACTTTTGTGGCTGATCTTGCCATGTTCCCGCATTTGGCAAAAATCCTTTTTTATATTGTGCAAATGCTTGTATCCGGAAAATTTCTATCATTGTTACAAATCTTCTCGGACATCCATTTGTTTTTATACCTGCTAAAGAACAATCTGTATTTCCTGAACAACCTCTTGCCTTTTTAAGTCCTTCTGTGCAATTTAGGCAATTTATTCCCTCGTGTTGACAATAAATTGCCAAAGTTAGTTTTTTTCTTCGCTCTCTGATACCTTATTTAAACTCATAATCTCGTTATAAAGTTCCGTTAAAATATCAAACGGTAAAGAATCTATATCAGATAAAGTCGGAGTTTCAATATCAACTGCTTTTTTCTCTTTTTCCGACCAGATATTTTTGATTTTTTTAACACCTGCTAAAACGGTCGGAACTATCGTTTTAATCGCTTGAACTTTATCTATTGCCGCTTTCGTTTTTTCTTCTGCTTTTTCTGCAATCAAAACAGAATTTATATTTATAAATTCCGATGCGGTTATAGGTTTCAAAACAAATATTGTCGGATCTTTTGAATTTCTATCTTTTTCAACTATATACTCTTTTTCTTCTTTGGTTGATATTCCTATCATTAGATATTCTCCTTTTTACTTTATTGTTATTTGCAATTCGTTGTTTATGCCAGTCATAACAAACGGCATTTCTTGATAAGCAAAACCGTTATCATCACTATCATTGACTTTTTCAAGTTGTATTGCAGGAGCAACAAACTCAATGATATTTCCTGCTGTAGCACCTACTTTCATTTCTAATTGTGCTTTTGTGTTTGCTTTCCAAGCAGCAAAGAAATTTTTTGTATTTATGGCCACCATGTCAGGACTCATTGTTCCGGACCAACTTCTTGATGTAATTATTGTTTCTAAAATACCTAAAGGAGAATTTACATCAGGTCTTGAATATAACTCGTTATTCAAATTCATTGTTACACCACGACATACATAAGCAACATTGTCATATTCATATTCTGAATTTTCAACTATTTGCGGTTCTGTTGATTCATAATCGGATGTTGCAACAACAGGTATTGAAGCATCTATCGGCTCTACATATTTGCCTTCAAAATTAAATGTAGCTTTTGCAACTTTGCCTGCTTCCATTGTTATAGATACCGTTCCCATTGCTCCGACAATCTTTTTCAAAATTGCTGTGCTGTCTCCGATTGTATATTCGTAGAAAGTTAAAGTTTTCATTTCCGATTGTGTGGATGTCGGCTCATATTTCAATGCTGTTGTCGTTCCGCCTGATGTTACTGCGGTTTCTTTCATTGAACAACCTAAAAGCAATTTCCCGAATTGGCTTCTTGTTCCTACTGATCCGGAACCTTTTAAATCAATCTCAAAAGAAAATTTTCCTTTGATATTTGTGATTTTTCCTCCGGGATCTGAAATTGAAGCTCTGTAAGTATCTTTCTTTTCTAAAGTAGAATCTTGCTCCATTTTTGCATTTCTGCATTCAATAACATCACTTACACCACAACCTGCATCCGTTCCTTTTGTTGTCTCGATTTTTGCCATAATAATTTTGTTTTTTGTTAAATACATTTTTTTACCTCGCTATTATTAAAAATTAGCTTCTTTCTTTATTCATTGTTCTATATTCTATAGTGATATCTAATTCAAAAAATATTAAATTACCGCCCGTATAACCATAACGGCAATTTCCTTTTTCAATATTTATCACTTTATTTGCCAAAGTATTGTTATTGTCTAAAACTTTTTTGACCTTATCTACAAACGAAAATATTCCGATTTTTGAATCATTTGTATTATTTATAAAGACACCGTCATCTTCAAAAATTCTGTTCATTCCGTAAATTTTGCAATTCAATGCTTTTCTTATTACCGGAAGTGTGTTTGTTATATCTTCTTCACTCTCCGGAATAATTGAAATAGCAGGAACTTCTACAACATTACTTCTTGCACCTATAAAAATTCTTTGAACAAACGACAAGTCGCTTGCTCCTGCTAAAATACTTTTAAGCTGATTTATAATTTCAACATTAGTGCTCATTTTGTTCCTTTTGTTTGTTTTTTATTTCTTCCAAAACTGCATTTATACTTTCTTCAACTATACTTTCCATTTGTCCTGCGGTTTGACTTAAATACATAAAATCTGGTATTGTTACTGACGACTTTAATAAAAACAACGGTCTTATTTTGCCTTTTCCTAAATTTTGAAATATTATTCCTTTTCTTATAAAAGTATTTTCAAAATCTCTTGCCCTATATGCAATCTTTTCTGTTTTTGTCTTATTTTCTCCTATAGGTATTGTTAAGAACTTTGCTTTTTTCGGTTTTATTACTCCGCCTTTTTCCAAAATATCAGCATATACAACCCTGTTTCCCGTTCTTACTCCGCTACCTATAATTCCTTTTATTTCTTTTTTGTTGAACTCAACCTTACTGCCTATACTTTGTCTAAGATGCCCTGTTACTACTTTTAAAATCGGTCCGGATATGTTTTGTTTTAATTTATCTTCTATCTTTGCCGATGCAAATATTATTGCTCTTCTAAAAACCTCATTTTCCGATACCGAAAAAGAATCTGCAATTTTTTTTACTTTTTCAGCCATATCAGCATCAAAAGTAATAGTAAGCATATCTTCAGCCAATTTATATACTCCAAATCTTATATTCGTCTAAAATATCATAAGCCGACTTTCTAAAACTCGCAGGAGTATAAGCATTGGCCTGCGATTCGTCCATACTGTTCAATGTTTTACCTTGCAACAAATCAGCCGCAACCAACTTTATAACAGCTTGTTTTAAATCATCCGGAGCCGCAGCATAACCTGCGGAATATTCAACTTTTATTCTTTGATTTAATACTTTAGATAAAGTAAATACTCCCGTTTTTTTCGTATCGTTACATATATCTATTACAGATACATCAAGAGTATTATTATCTAAATCTTTTATTGCTGTTATGCTGTTTACGGGCAAATTATTCAATTTTAATATGTCGGTATTTTCCAACTTTAAAACCTCATCAACGGATGCGGTTTCAAAAGCATATCCGACATACTTTTCTGCTTTTCGTTGGTTTTGACCAATTAAAGTAGTTATATCGTTGTCCGTTGAGGTTGAAGATATTCCGGATAAAAAATTTTTTACATCTGTAACCGATATAATCATTTTATTATTATTCCTTTTTCATCTACGGGCTTTGTGGTTGTCTCCTCCGGAACTGCCTGCATAATTCTGTTGCATTTTTCGCAACCTACATTTACACCTTCAGGATACCATCTTTCAGCACCGCAAATTTTGCATACTCTTTTTATTCTTACAACTTCGTTTTTCTTTTCTGCTTCTTCTGTTGCAGATGTTTCAACAACATCCTTTATTTCTTCTTCTGTTGCTTTTATTTCTTCTTTTTTTTCTTCAACTACCTGTTTTACTTCTTTAACTTCTTCTTTCTTATTTTGCTTTTTAGCCATCTTATAATCTCCTTTAAAAAATTAGGTTAGTTAGCGGAGTTTTGGTTATTATCTCCGCCAACTAAATATTTACAGATTAGGATGCTGCTGTTTCTAAAACAGAGAATGCTTTTTCATTTGCAACATTTCCGGCAACTCTCATTGTTACTCTGAAACGAACTGTGTCGTTTGCAAAGCCAGTGTAAGGATCTACATCCAACGAGAAAGTGCCTTTTCTTATGCCTAGGTAATAATTCAACAAATTACCGAACAATAAGAATTTTGTTGAAACTGCATCTGTTTTTGGCATTTTAACCGATCTGATTATCGGATAATCCCAAATTGTTCCGGGAACTTTTCCAGCAGGTTGTGCCCAGATATATGCACCCTGTGTTGTTTTCAATGTTCTGAAAGTTGTCATTAACTTTCTATTGAAAATCCAGTTTGCATTATCGAGGTCAGTATCAGCCAACGGATCAATCATTTCAGAGAGATAATCAGCATTTGCATCGGTGAAGTTTGTTTTGCCGGAACCCATTGTTATAACATTCGATGAAACAGTAGGTAAAAGTCCAACAAATACAGGAGTGCCTGCTCCATCACCGTTCAAAATCAAATCTTCGATTTTTAATGCAAAAGCATACATGAATTGTTCGATAAGAATAGAAGAAATATCTACTGCTGTATCTGCCATCAATTCATTAGAAATTGCTTCTGTTAAACCTGCAAGTTTGACTGCTTTTAATTTTACTTGACCGAAAGTAGGAGTTGATGCTGTTATCGAAGAAGTTTCTCCTACGATTGATACAGAAACAAGATTCCCTTCTTTAGGTAAAGACAATTCAGCAGAAGACATCTGTATTGTTCTTACTTTTGACATCAACAAACTTTTTTCTCTTGCAAGTTTTATCAAATCCCATTGGAACTCTTCAGGAACTAAATATCCACCTTGAGAATTTGTTCCTTCAGTATTTGTTTTAAGTTCCGGATTGTTGTAGTTTTTGTTTGCCAAAGATTGAGATGCATTGATAACGAATTTGCAAAGTTCTCTGAATTTTGTTTCATCAGACAATACAGGGAATAAATTTTCTCTCCCTTTTATCATTTCTCTGATTTTCATACCTTGATACTTCAAATTGTAACCTTTGTATTTTTCATCACCTAAGGCAACTTTTGAAGCAACAGATACTACAGGCATATTCTCAAACTTTTTGACTTTTGCTTCGAGTTCGGAAATCTTTTTGTTGGTTTCTTCTTTGAACTCTTTTACACCTGCTTCTACACCTTCTTTGACTTGTTTTCTGAATTGCTCTGCTTGTTCTTCAGGAGTCAATTCAGTTGTTACACCTTTATCTTCCCAATTACCAGTTTCTTCATTGAGAACAAAAAGGTGATTCTGACCATCGATTTTTACAATTTTTCTGTTCATTTTAGAATCTCCTTTGTTATTTGTTCTACATCAGAACTATTTATTTTAAATTCCACTCTATCCGTTGAAGAAGTATCTTTGCTCTGTGGTTTCTTGCTCTTTGGAACTTCTTTTGTTCCGGAGTCTTGACCAAGCAAAATTTCTTCGTAAATAGAAGTAGTATTTTCTTTTGTTTGTTCGGTTTCTATATTCTTATTTTCTGGCTCTGGCTGTTCTTCTTGTTCTTCGATTGTTTTATCTTCAAATGCTTTATTCAATTTATCTAAGAGTTTTATTTCCATAGATTTATGGTTTCTTGATTGTAAAACCGCATCCTTATTTGCCGGAACTGTTACTTGTGAAATTTCAAGCAATTCAATTTCTGTGAATTTTCTGCCCGTAACTCTTTTGTATCCGTCCGGAGTTTTTTCTTCTATATATTCCCATTTCTTTGCAGAAAAACCTATAGAAAAAGCAGCTATTCCGTTTTTGGCCAATTGAAATGCCCAATCTGCAGCACTGTTGCCTTGCCCTACAAAATATTTGAATTTTGCAAGCAAACCTTTTTCCGTAGATTTTAGATTAAGTGCTTTTCCGATAATATTTTCAACATCTCTATAATTGTGAGAATTTAACAATATAGGATTCGTTTTATATCTTTGCATGTGCTTTGAAAATGCTGTTCTTAAAATAATATCTCCGTCGCTATCTTTGTTTTCGGTTGAAACAATAACATCTATTGTTTTTTCTTCATCGTTGATATTTTTTACTTCTGCCTCTATAATCTTGAAAATTTTTGACATTTTTATTCTCCTAAGTTTGGATTAATTGTTACAGGTGATAAAGTGCACCTACAATTTATTACTTCTTTTGCTGTTTCTGAAGACCTTACTCCCGTATTATCTCCGGGATACATTAAACCGTTTGAAAATGGCTCATTCATAGACCTTATTTGTCCATGTATTTCCTTATGACTTTCTCTTGTTGATTCGTCAAAATAAGAAAGCCACTTTTTACCGTATATATTTAAACCTTGCCAATATAAATAAGTTCCGTTGTTTAATGCTCCTGTTGATTCCGTTCTTGCTATCATTAAAGCCCTGCTCGATGCTACATTAAATATTTGTCTTATAGGAGCCACCATATCACTTACGGTTGAACCTTCTACGATCATTTCAGCTACTTTCTTTTTTATTTGCTTTTCTACGGTATCAACAATACCTTTCATCGCAATACTTCTTTGTATAGCCGCATTGTTAATATCTTCCTCAATTCCTTTGTTTATTCCTTTTCCCGATGGAATAAGTAAATTGCCAAAATCTACACCAGCAGTAATAATTTGTTTAAGAAGAGGTTGCATTATTCTTGTTATCTTTTCTTTATCTCCGTTCCAAAAATAAGAGTCCGGATTAAATTCACCTTTGGCAATAAGTTCTAATATCTTTGACCGCATATTAAAGAAAAAACCTTTTATTTTAGGTTGAAACATCAATTCAAAATTTCTATGTTTCTGTATAAACAGATTCGCAACTTTCATATCGTATTTTTCGCTTGCCGATTTACCTAAAATTATTTTATGTTGCTTTTTATCGTTATTGTTTTCCGGAACATCATTTCCAAAAGACATATAATCGTTATATTGACTTGCAGGAATAACTCCCATAGGCATCCACCATTCATCGCCCCATGGTTGCGGATTAAAACCTAAATTCAATTTATCGTTTATTTCATTTAACGGAAATCCTAAATCTTTTAAATCTTTCGCAATTGAAATTTTGTCTTTTAAATCTTCTGCAAAAGCCGAAACATTATCGTATTTGAATCTAAGTTCTATTTGCGGATTATAAGGATTGATAAGTTGTAAATTAAGTTCCGATGCAACTCTTTTTAAGCAAGGTTGCAAAGTATAAAGCCAAAATGCTTTCATTTGGCCTTGAAAGGTTGCATAATGTATATCAGAAGTCATTGACAATATAACTTTCGGAACTCTCCATATACCTAAAATTGTTTCTTTCGTTTTATCTCTTTGTTCGATATATTGCATATCTGCATGAGTAGTTCCTGTTTCTTCGAACTTCAAACCATTATCAAATATTGCAAGTTTTCCTGCTTTGCTTACACCTTTATAATTTGCTTCCCAATCTGCTCTTAATTGTTTTCTTGCCGCATCGCTTAACGGTTTATCGGTTGACATAATATAACTTGGCTTTCCACCGTTTCTAAAAAACATTTCATTAAAAGCAAGTCCTTGATAATCAATATCAAGTTCTTTTTTCATCGGATCTATCGGGCTGAATGGACGATTGTATCCTTCCGATTTTGTCGGATTCCATTTATGTATATGTATAATCTCTTCTTTTGTGAAATTTTGTCCGTTATATTGCCATATAGGATTTTTAGGATCGTCATTTATAACACTGAATTTTTTAGGATTGAAAACCCACAATTCCGCAGGTAATTTGGTTGTTCCTGCTAAATTACCAACAGATAAAGTTTTTACTATTATTACTTCATTAAAAAGCATCAAATACATTATTATTGCTTCTAAAAACAAATCAAGAGTCATACAAGGATTCGGCTTTTTAAACAAATTCATTAATTCTTCCGGATATATTTCTTTGTTTGTGTTCCAATCAAAAAAAGCAAGTTCGGCTTGTCCGATATTGTCCGCAATAGCATTGATAACACTATAAATAGTTGCATTATCTTTGTAAGGATTTCTCGGTCCTCCGGATTGACTGTAATAATTGTAAAAAGTAAAAGGATCTGCTGTAATATCCTTTGTAAAAATGCTCTTGATATTGCTTATAAAAGTTTTGAAATTCATTAGAAATAACTCCCTCTTGGCATATTAAGTGAATCTGACATCGCTATATTTGCATAATTATCAGCATGTCTATAGTGGTCAGGTCCTAACTTTACCCAAACATATCTTTTGCTACCTGTTTCATCATCTTCATACAGTTTTCTTGCTGTATTGTGGCAATGTTCCGCATATTCAACAGCCGCATCCGTAAACGGTAAAACAACATCACCTTCGTTAATTAAATGATGTGAAGCATCCATTGATTCCGTTCTGTTTTCTTGCACTATCATTTTTTCGTCATCCCATTTATACGAATCTTTCTGATGCTCGTTATAATAATTAAGATACACAACACCGATAAACCTTGCTGCAAATTCTTTTGCATTTCTCGTTTCTGGCATCGCATCTATTACACATCTGGTTACATATTTCATGTATTTATCAAGCTCTTTAAAATCAACCTCTACAACAGGATATGTAAGAATCTTGTCGCCAACTCTTTTTTTGAAAACAATGTGTAAATCTTTGCCTTGGTCAATTCCCATGTAGCAATTACCTTCCGTTTCAAAAAAATCTTTCGGAAAACTTTCGTCTCTTAAATTTAAAACCTGCTCAACAGTCAATCTGTCTTTTGCCGAAACATAAGCCAAACCCAAAGTAAGATTGTAAAAGTTCGCAAGTTTGCCTTCTAATTTTGCTTTTTTGTATTCTTTAAATACTTCAAGCGGACTTACATTTACAGCCCAAAGTTGTGTATATTGATAACCTCTTACATCTTTGTTGCTCGGATACTTTGCAACCCATTGGCCATTACATTTGTCGAGTTCTTTTCCACATTTAAAACAAGCCAAAATAACATCGTTTTTTGCTCTTTCATATAAACAGTTCGGAAAAGTATCGTTTAAGTTATTCCATTGGCCACAATGCGGACACTTCAACAAATAGTGTTGCTGATCCGATTCTTGAAACTCTTTATCTATTGCAAAATCGGGCAACGACGGATTGCTTAATAATTCAATATGCTTAAACTTTGAATCGGACAATCTTTTTCTTGCCATTTCATAAACAAACAAGTCCATTTCATCCAATTCATCCGCTATAAGTTTGTCTGCCGGAATTGATTTTGCTCCGGATTTGCTTCTTGTGCCTCTTAAATATAAAAAAGATCTGTTTACTTTCTTTAAGCCCATAGTATCAGAATCGTTAATATATCTTGATATCTCGGGATTATAATCTGTAATCGGCTTTACTCTTGCCCTTGAAAAATCTCTTACATCTTTTTCCGTAGGAAACAAATATAAAACTCCTTTCGGATAAAGGTTTATACAGTTAAAAAGAGCTGAAAAAATAGCTTTTGTAGTTATTCCTACCTGTGTGCATTTCTTATGCACTTGATACGGATGATCGTCTGCATACGGTTGTAAAAGATATTCTCTGCCCGCAAAAGAAAATTTTTCGCTTGTTTCTGTGTAAGCAAACTCTTCCATAAAATACGGAAAATAACTACTTGCGATCTCCAATTTTTGATCGTAAGAGAGATTTTGCAATAGCTTCAAGTTTTTGTTTTGATAAGCCAATTTTATTAACCTCTAATTCCGTTCTTTGTTCAACCTTATCCGTAGGTTTTTCTCCCATCGTATCCCTGCAAACTTTAAAAGCTTCCGTATCGCCTCTTAATGCTTTTTCCAACTGCTTTAAAGTCATAACCGTTTTATAGGTTAAATACTTCTCTTCAAGTCCCGGAAAAATATTTCTTAAACTTTCAACGGTATCTTCGTTCGGTGTATAATTGCTCATCATCAAAAGTATTTCTCTGCAAGTTTTTATTTCTTTTCTTACCTGTGCACTTTTGATACCGCCTTTTTTGCCTCTTCTCTTTGCTTCCTCTTTGCTTAACTGGCCTTTTTTAATTGGTTTTAAGTTTTTTTCGTTTGCCATTTTCAATACCTAAATAGCTATGAACACAAGATTTATTGCAAAACACACTATCCATAACTTCTTTAAAACTTAAACTTTTCCAAAGTTTATGACTGCCAGCTTTTTGATGCATTGCTTTAAAACAATATGCACTGCCTTTGTTTTCCATGCATTTTGTTACTTTTAAATCTTCTTGCTTATATATTTTGTAATTCAAGTTATATTTGTTACCTTCGAATCCTTCCAGACCTTCAAAACCGCAACAACTTAAACTGTCTCCCATGTTACGAAACCTGTTTTCTCCGGACAAAAACTTTAAACCGTATTTGTGGCATTCTTCTTTTAAATCTAAAAACTTATTTTTTAAGATTTCGTTCGGATAACAAAAATCCGCTCCTATTTGAACAAGGTTTTTATTACTTTTTTGAAACTTTATAGCTTCAAAAACTACTCCATAAACACCTGCTTCCGCATACTTTTTAATGTTTTCCCGGATTTCTTTGTGATAATCAATGATATATGGTTGACATCTTACTACCAATCTTTTTACGGCTTTTGACATCTTTTTTATAAATTTCAACCGCTCATCAAAGGTCGGAGTATTTATTTCGAATTTTTCCTGCAAAGTTTTACAAACTAAAGATACTTGAAAAACACAATTACATTTCTTAAACAAAGAATAATACGGTTCTTCTTGCGGTAAAATGCTTTTTGTGCTTACAATAAACGGATATTTCGTTTGTGCAAACACTTTTAAGCATTCCAAACTGTTTTTTACTTTCCTTTCAATATGCTGGAACGGATCTGATACACCGCCCCAATGCAAAGGAATTGGCCAATCGCACCAGCTTGTTTCTTGCGACCTGTTCCCTTTAATGAATGATAATAATGCTTCTTTGCCTTCAAATTTTTTGATTTTTGAAATGTTATATTTTCTATAAACAAAGCAATATTTACATCCATGAGAACAGCCCTTATAAGTATCAAACCTTATAGGAACATCGCATAAAATAATTTGACTTCCGCAATCAGGCATCTAAAATTGCCTCCTGAACAATTTTCGTAACCTTTTCTTTGCCTAAATCTTTAATTTTCTTTAGAATCAATTCTTGAACTTTTTTGTCAAAAACGAATGTAACCGTAAAACCGTCTCCGATTTCTTCTTCGAACTTGTGTGTAAAAGAATCTTCTTCTAAAAGTCCTTCCGTATTTATTTCCGGCAAATCTATACCTAAAGACATTAAATTTTCTTTGCTGAAATCTTGTCCTAAAAGATCTAAATTAAAAAACGATGTATCGGATGTTGAATTGTCATAAATAGCCAACTTTTTCCTTTTCTTGTCTTTTGTTTTTAAGTCTGTCCTTTTTATAACAACAAGCTCTTTTCCGTCCGATTCAATAACTTTTATAGGTATATTTAATTTCTTTGCCTGCTCAAAAATTCCGTTTCCCGCAATTATTTCGTTTTGGCTATCAATTACTATTGATCGCCCTGTCCCGCACTCTTGAAGACTCTTTTTCATTAATTCTTTGTTCTTCTCATTGTGCGATCTATAATTACGAGAATCTTGTTTTATTTCGCTATTTTTCATGCTTTTTTACCCATAAAAAAAAAGAGATAAAATTCTGTCCGAATTTTTATCCCTTATGTTTTTAGTTTTCCCGTAAATAAAAATACGGACAAGATATAATGCACAAACATTAAATCCTGTCCGCGAAATTATTAAATATTATTTTTACATTTTGCATTATAAACTAAATTTAAAAATTTGTCAACTTTTTTATAAATAAAAAACATTTTCGTGGATTCTTGCGGCTATGCTTGTCCAATTTTTGTTTTCAAATTTTGCAATTTCAACAGGTTTATAATTGCTACAAAAAATCATCGTCTTTTGATTCGATACTAAAATATCAAAAAAATCAAACAATAACGGCATGGCAAAATCTTTGCTTTCCGCTATCTTTCCAAAATCTTTAAAATGGAAAATATCTGTTTTCTCGACAAGTTCTTTCACCTCATCCCAGCAATTGTCAAAATACTGTTGGCTAAGATACTTCTCAAGTTGAATATCGGAAAAAACTTTTTGCTTTTTATACAACCTTGCAAATTCCGCATATATTGCGGCTTGAAAATATGTTTTTCCCGTCCTGTTTCTTTTGTCCGACAAATATAAACCTTTTGAAAAATCTTTGTTGGCCAAATACTTTTTTGTTTTCGGTAAAACAAGTTTTTGCCAATCGTTTATCGGCTTTATATTCTCTAATCTTACTCCGGAATACATACTCCCAAAATAATATTTTTGGCAATTTGTTATATTTAATTCAAATCTTTCCTTGTCCATTTATAAACCTCTTAAATCTTCTAAATCTCGAACTATAATATACGGAATATTATTTCTTTCGCACATTTCTTGATATGCTTTCTGCTCTTTGCTTTGCTTACCGTTTTCGCTCTTTAACTCCAAACAATAAACTTTACCGTTCTTCATCGCAATCATATCTGGTTGCCCTTTTATATATCCCATTTTCTTGTGATGCACGATATACGGATATCTTAAAGTTCCCTGTGCAAATTTCAATCCGTCCATAATATCACAATCTATAACAATGAATTTTCTTAATTTTAAATAACTTGCAACATTAAATTGCAAATTGTGTTCTTCTGATTTATTTTTTCTTTTTCTATCGTGATAATACATTTTTTTCTTATGCTCCTTACATTGGAACCCAATGATTCGGTAAAGGTTCTTCTTCTATTACAATATCGAAGTAATCCCCTTCATAACCAACATATTGTTTTACATTTTCGATATTTAGTTTTCTTAATGTAGTAAAAGGTATCATTTTGTCGCCAACAAAAATTAAAAGGAGATATGTTTCTTTTTTATCAAATTCAAACAAAAAATCAGTGTCGTATTTAACAAATTCTTTTTGTATATTCTCTCCTTTAACCGTTGCTGTTTGTATTAATACTGCTTTTTTTTGATTATGTAATTTCTTATAATTTCTATTAAATCTTATTTCTTTCATTTTGTTCCTACTGTGCCTCCTCAATTTTCTTTTTTATTTCTTCGTAGGTTTCATCTGCATCTACAAAACCAAATCTTTGATTTTTAATAAGTATTGATGTTCTGTGTTTTTTATTTTCTTGGTCGTATATTTCAAAAAAACAAGAAATATCGTTTATATTTATGCAAATTGTTGAAGCTCTTTGTCTTGATTTGCTTTCTACTACTTCAATAAACCCTTTCATTTTCATTCTTCTCCTATTTATTAATTGCATCAATTAATCTTTTATAACTTCCTGCATTTTTATACACTTTTTGTGTTTTTGCCATAGCTTCTTCTTTTTCTTTGTTTAACCACCTAATTTCACAATCTATCTTGCTTTTTTCTTGTTTACAATATTGTTCAAATGTTTTGATGTTGTTTACTTGTTTTTGATACCACACAATATTACTTTTAACATCATCTTTCAAAATAGCTAATTGCTTTCTTGCTTCATTAAGCACACCAAATACAAGTTCATCTTGATTATTTTTGTTTTTAGCACAAATTTCATTAAACTCAGATATGATCTTTGCAACTTTTTTTTCATCTTCTAACGATTCTTGCAAAAGTTCAATATTAGCTTCTTTTTCTTTTTGGTATCTTTCCTTTAATTTTTCTTCGGATAACATAACCGGATATTTAGGATTTAATTTTTCTTGATATCTTCTTTCTCTCTGATCATCTTCTTTTTGTAAATGTTGTAAAATTTCCTGTTCTGTCAACTCCCTACTTTCATCTCTTAAACTAATACATATACAGAATAATCTAACAACATCTTCCAACAACCATTTTTTTACATCATAATTTTTATCTTTTAATCTTTCCAATAGAACTGTAGTCATTTTTTCACCCCCAAAAATTCAACGATTTTTTTAGCTACTATAAGTTGTGTTTCTTGAATATTTTTGATCACTTCTTTTGGTTGGTTATTTTTAAATTCTTTCGGCCAATGATTCCATATAGCTTGTGCTACTTTTTTTATAAATTGTTTTTTTGTATCTCCATGCTTACCGCATTTATTGCATTTAAAAGGCATACACTCACCTTTTTTATGCGGTATCATATACTTGATAGGACAATTATCATAATTTACTTCAACTATTACATATCTTTTTTCCATAATTAACCCCTTATTTATTTAATATAAAAGCAATTACAACGATCACAACCGTTGCACAAATAACTACTACTGAACCGAAAATTGCTTCACCTATTCCCATAATTATTCACCTCCGAAATCATATTCCGTTGATTTATTTTTACCGCCGATTATTTTCCCGCCATGACTATCCTGTGCCCTTGCCATCCAATTTTGCAAGAATCTTGCTTTATCTACTTTCCGCCTTTTAGGATTGGCTACTTCCCAAGCATGAGCCGCTTTTACTTCCGCAATGATATTGATTCCCGGAAAAGCATTTTTCCAAGCTTCAATCAATTCTGGCCAAAGTTTTAAAAGTTTTTCATTATTTTCATAAAGATTTAAACCTTTCAATTCTTCCGGAACAATAACCGCTTCAATCATTTCTTCTTCATCCGGAGTGGTTTTGGGCTCTGTAGCAACTTGTTGCTCAGAGCTAATATCTTTTTTATTATTAATAACATTAACATCTTCATTTACATTTACATTATCATTTACATTAACAGCGATTTTTGCGATAACTGATTTTTCTTGTTTTTTGTTTGCGATACCGTTTGTCGCAAATGTCGCATTTGCGATTTTTGCGATTTCTTGTTTTTCTGTTTGTCGCATTTGCGATTTTTGCGATACTCCCCACCGCTTTTCGTTGCCTTTTTTACCTGCTTCAGCCCTTTTTTCTTTTGTTTCTTCCCATTTACTTTTATTTTTATCAAGTTGTAATCTTATAAACTTAAAAGCTATTTGAGTAATAGCATCAAGTTCTATGATTTTATCTTCCAACTGATAAATATAAATAGCTCTGTGTAATTTACCTATTTGTTCATCAGTTAAATCTTTAATAACATCGTAAAAATCTGTGTAAAGGATAAAACTGTTTTTCATTTAATTTAAGCCCCCAATTTTAAAAATATATCACTGTTTAACATCTGCAATAATTGATTTTTTATGCTACTTTCTCTGTTTCTTCGAATTTTATTTCTCCATCTCATTTCGGAATTAAAAAGATAATATGATGGTGTGTAGTATGTATCCCAACATTTTTGTGCAAGTGTGTCCATGTGTTGAAATAATCCGGAATAACCTAACATCGCACATTGAACATAACTCATGTGAACACAAGCTAAATCAATATCTTGGCCTATAAAGATAATATTCCGCTGAATTTTGGCTCTTTTTGCTTCATCAATTAAAAGTTTATTCACATTGTAAATAGCCCCTAAAAACAAATTTCCAGCCCCACAAGTCGGATCTCCGATTGTAACAACATCATCAGATTCGGCAACCTTTTTTAATTCTTCATCCGAAATTGAAATGTTGGCCATTAATTCCGATACATGAAACGGTGTGAAAAATTGACCTGCATTTTTATTATTTACTTGCAAGTTTTCGTAGATTCCGCCTAAAAAATCCGTTACTTTTTTCTGTAAACCGTTTATTAAATGACCGTAGTTTTGAATCATTAAATCAATATGCTCTTTTTTATATTTCTTAACGATTTTCAAATATTCATTTTCTCTTTGTTGCCATTTTTCTTTGTTCGGCTCAACTGAATTTGCAATTGCATAAGCCATCATTGAAACATTATCAGTAAATATTTCTCTTTGATATCTGCCTGTTATTCCGGATATATTTATAATGTTTTTTTGAAATTCTTTCTGCTCTTCCAAAGACATCATAAGCAATCCCTCCACATATCCGAATTTAAAAAGTTTGTTTTTGCGGAACATCCATTTAAATTGATAAAAGTTTGGTATTTGTTTATTTCTCTTTTAACTATCAATTCATAAAGATATTGCCCTGCAAATGTAGCCATAGCCCTGTTTATCATTAAAGTTTGTTCTTCTCTTATAGCAGCATCTGCACAACTTACTTTTATTTCTTTTTCTTTTTGTATTAGCTCTTTCATCTGGACGGAAGGATAAGGAATCTCTTTACATAAATTCAACCTGTAATCCTTTTCTTCTTGAGTAAAAGAATTACCTAAAAGAATCTGGCCACCATTGTTATAATTTCCGCAATCAAGCCAAAATTTATAATCGCCATACTCGTTTTTTAAGCACTTGTGTATTTCTTTTCTTGCTTTGTTATTATCTACAGCACCAACAACAATAAATATTTCCGCTTCACTTTTGCATAACCCTGTTTTTTGTAAAGGCATCGGACTTGATGCAATTTTAAGTCCGTAAGCCAAGTTGTATCTTAAAGCCAATACTTCTGCTTTATTTCTGCCGATTTCAGAATAAACAAAGTTTTGCCTACCGACATTTTTTTCTTCTACAAAATCAAAATCTACAAAGGTTATATCCATGTAAAATTCTTTTTGTTGCTGGTGATATGCAATTCTTGCAAGATCTTGTGCAATAAAGCTACCTGTTCCGCCGCATCCAATCAGAATAATTTGTATTCTTGATACACTCGGCAATATCATTGTTAAAGGTTTATTCATCAATTTCCTCCGCTATATCAAGATAATGTAAATTTTTATAATAACCATAAACCGAAAGCCTTACAACAAAATCAGCGATTTTGCCGTCAATTACTGAAAACACACCGTATAACCTAAAACCTTTTTCGTCTCTATCATCAATATCACTAAAAAAAGCCGGCATTTCCGGATGTGTATGAACTTCTAAAATTACATTGTTCATTCCGCTTTTATAACTGACTGATGTAGCACCGCCTTTTTGCTCCGGAGAAAAAACAGAATATTCTCCGTTTTCATAAAGAACTTGTAAAAAGCGTTCTTTTCCTTTTTCCGTATCATTTTCAATTGATTCAACAACCGTTTTAGAAGTTTCAAAAGGTATTTTTCCTTTTTTCATCACAAAATATTCTTCACATTCAAATAAGTTCCTTATATTACAATCAGAAATCTGAAAACAAACTTTGAAAAACTGATTCTCCGCCCTTATAAAAACACCATTATTCGCAACGATATATTCATATCCAACAAAACTGTTTATAGGTTGTTTTAATTTATCGGCGGAATCTAAAACAACTATGTTTCTTAATTGCTCTTTTAAGCCCATTTTTTGTTTTCCTCCGTTAAATCTGATAATTTAACATTTGCTTTAAGCAACATTTTTTTAGGAAAAATCTTTTTCCCGGACAAAGAAAACAAAACATCTATTAAATCTTTGTCGCCTTTGATTCTGTTTTCTTGTAAATCTTCATTAAATCCGGAAGTCCAAAAGGTTTCATAATTTTGGTTTATGCTCTTTGGAGTGCATTTTGTAAATTTCGCATTACCATGACAAATTATTCCGGTATTATAAACATTTGGTAACGGTATTTGATATAGAATGCTCGTTTTAATATCTATTGCAAATATTTTATATTCCGTCCCTTTACCGCAAAAAATATGATCCGGAATAGGTATTGTAATTTCTTTGTCATTTAACACAATTTTTCTTTTTCCACCTGCCCGCAAAATAATAATTTTTTCTATGTTATTTTTACTTGAATAAAAAATTGTATTTGTCGGCAATATTCCTGTTGAAAATTCTACTCCGGAAAAAAGCCGCTCAATATCATCTGCAGATACTTCATATTGACATTTCCTATCGTCGCCAAACTGTGTTAAAAATATAGATTCTTCAAAAAAATCTAATCTACAAAGAAGTTTCTGTTTTTTTATTGTTGCTAATGTTTTTTTTATTTCGTTCATTTATACCTCGAGATTACTTCTTCGAAAAGGAATTGATAAAATCTTTTACTTAATTTCTTATTTGTTGTTAGGTCGTTTATAAATTGATCATGCTTTTTCTCTTTCTCTTTGTATTCCTTATATATATTTATTACGGAAGGTAATTCTTCCCATCCGGAATAACATTGGTCTAATTCTTCCGGACACATATCTATTAAACCGAATCCCGTATCTCTTACAATTCGCTGAAACAAGTAAAAAAATTTTTCTGTAAAATCATCTTTCTTATATTGTTCGTTATTGTAATCATAACTAAAATATTTATACACCTTGCTTAAATCGACTTCATCTTCTCTTAATTTAATAATCTTTTTTTTAACAGTCTTACTTGTTATCTTATCTATATATTCGTTAAATTTTTGAGCATCATAATTTTCTGCTTCGTTTAATACAAATTCATCTGACATAAACAATATTGCCATAACTCTTTCATGTTCGCACATGCCTTGTAAATCATCAATACAGATATAAGCATCGTATTGACCGTAATAACCTAATAACCGATACGGAACATAAGAAAACATATCATCTATTGTTTCCCATGATTCATCATATAAATCAAAAAATATAGGAGCTAAATCATTGTCGGCCAATATTTTTTTTAGAAGCTGCATAAAAGAAAGATAATCAAAATTTATTAAATGCTTTATCAATTTTTTTGAATGTAGTTTTATTTCTTCCACATCGATTAATCCTTTCATCAATTCAAATACATGTATTCTAAAATTGATAATTCTCTCGTAATCGTTATATTTGCATAATCTTGATAAAGCCGTAAAATAAGACATTAAATTCCCTCTGTAAAAGTTGGTTTTGATTCTATAAAAATAAACCCCTGCAAGAATTTTTTGTTTTGCTCTTGCTTGTTAATACAATCTTTTTCTAATTTATCTAATTCGCTTATTTGTTTGTCTAAATCAAAGCTCCCGCCTAAAAGATGTATAAGAATATTTTTGCCTAAAAACTCACATTCTTTAAGAGTGCAAAGTTTTTTTGCAATTTCTTTAGGTGTTGCTCCCTTTGTTCCTGCAACCTTTGTAAAGGTTATTTTTCTTACACCGTCTTTTATTTCTTCTTTGGTGTCGCTGTTTGCTATCTCTGGAAATGTAGCACTTAACAAAGTTTGTACATCTTCAATTTCAAGTCCTTCTCCGTCATATTCTTTACCGTCATAAATATAAATTGTTTTTGTATATTGTTCTTTGGCCATAATTATTATTCCTCCTCCATCATATCCATTAAATCTGCATCGTCTTCCGGAACTTCTTCCGTTGGTTGTGTCTGTTCTTTCGATACTTCAAACAAATCCTGTTTAGGTTCTTCCTTAACTTCTGCTTTTACTATTTTTTCTTCTTTTTTCTCTTCCTTTGGAGTTTCTACTTTCGGATTCACTTTCCTTGTTTTTACCGTTAATTTTACGGGGCTTGCTTTTACTTCTTTCTTTTCAAACTCTTTAAGCTCTTCCGGATAAGATGTAATAATTTCTTCTATTGCCTGTTTATAATCTTCATCAATTTTTAAACTTTTAAACTTAACAAGTTCTTCATCTTCTTGCGATACCGCTAAATGAACTTCTTTTGCTTCTTGCTTTATTATTATTACTACTTTGTAATTTGGCATAATTATTTAACCTCCTTATCTGTCTGAGATGTGCTTTCTATCATCTGTTGCTGTTCTTCATCCGTATGTTGTTCTTCGTCTTTTTCAATGACATTTTCTATTTTATTTATTGTTTCCCTGTCGAATAAGTTTTGTTGAGCACGGTGCCCTTTTACAAATAAACAAGCTTCTTCTACTAATTTCGAAATAATGTCTTGGCTCTTTTTTGATAATCCCAAATCTCTTTTGGCTGTTGCTTTTTTGTCTTCAATCAATTTGTCCGGAGTTTCGATTTTAACAGTATCTACTCCTGATTGATTTTTGTTTACAAAGTATCCTCTTATTAAACAATACCTGCTCCCTGTGTCATTTTCCGTAAATTTTATACTTCTTACACCGATTGAATTTGCCAAAGAATTTTTTTGTATTATTTCAAGTAAAACATCTTTAAGCTCTGCAAAAGATTTGTAAAATTCCGGTGTAGCTCTTTCGCCGCTTTCTACATGTAATTTGTCTTGACCTTTGTCATAATTGATTTTAATTTTCCCATTATTACTGATTTCGATATAATTTATATTCATTTGTCTAACTCCTGTATTTTTTTAATAAATTCTTCACTATTTTGTTTGTATTCAAAAACTCTTACCCATTTATACACAATGTTTTTGTCTCCTTTTTTTGATGTTTGTGTCCAAACAAAAATACCCTGCATATTAATACCTACTCTCCCTTTCTGCAACAAAGATCCAAAAGGATGCTCTGTTCTTCTATACCCACGATCAAAAGCAAAATTAAATACTTTTAAAAAATCTTTTTCCCTTGCATTTAAATCTTTTTCTGTGAGCAAATCTTCTTCTTTTTTAGCCATTTACTACCTCCCAATTTTCGCAATTATCTATACAACATATTCCTGCCGTAGGATAGAATTTATCCGGATACGAAAAAGTTCCGTTCTCTATATATTTAATATCTATGTAAAACATTGCTTCTTTCAGCGGTTTTTTGCATTTTCCGTATCCGCTTATAGTATTTCCTATCCTTTCAAAAAATCTGCAATTATAACATCCTTTATAACTGTTTACTTTTACATCAATAGAGGCTTTTTTGCTCATTGGCCAAAACCTCTAATCGCTTTTTTAAACTGTTTATAAGTTCTTTTATCGCATCGATTTTCATTTGAATTAATTTGTAATAATAATAATCTTGACTACTCTTCATTAGCATTTCACTATCTTTAATTGTTTTACCTTCGCTTCTCCAATCTAAGAACCTATCTGTCGCACATTGCTTGAACTGGATGCAACAGACAGACAAAGAACTTATCAAAGAAGCTAATTTTACAAGAGTCTTAGAAATGTCATCCGGGATATCAAGAATATTATCGATATTCTTTTCTATTTCATCTAAAATTGATATTAATTCTTCTGCCTGTTTTGTATCCATAATGTTAATTCCTTACAGCCAAAGATCTTTCTGATTTAAACTCAATACCCGGAATTCGAATCGTTCCTTTAGTAGCAGTAGCTAAAGCATTAAGTTCCTTATTTGAAAACTCTATAAGATTTTCAAATTGTCCTGTTGCCGCAATATGTTTTATTAAAGCCATTTTATCCGTAACAACTGCTTTCCATCTTTTAACTTCTGCTACTCCGGACAATTTCGGCTCTTCCGGAGTAACAACGGTCGCTACTTCTACGGTTGTTGCTGCTACGGTTTTCTGTATTTCAAGATTTTCAACTGTTTCGGAATCGCCTAACATCTCAGCTTCTTCTTGCTCTTTTTGTATCCTTGCGAGCTCTTCTTCCTGCCTTTTTTTTGCTTCTTCAGCAATTTTCCTTTGTTCTTCTTCCGCTTTTCTTCTTTCCATTTCTCTAAATTCTAAAATCGTCTTTTGCATTGCATTTTCAGCTTCTGAAAGTTTGTTTTCCGCAGGTCTAAAAAAATCCATAATTCCTTTTTTAGCTGCATCTAACGGTCTCGTTAAAGATTTTCTTACTTCGTCAATTTTTTTCTTTTTTTGTTTTATTGTTTTCAAAATGTTTGCAGATATTTCTAAATCTGCCGGAGAAACAATTTTAAAATCTAAAGCCTCTTTTAGTATCAAGTCTGTAGATGCCGATACCTCTTTTGCTTCCTGTGAAATTTCTATGTTTATTTCTGACATAGCTTATTGCTCCTTTTTGATTAATTTGTGTATTTTTTTCCATTTCCATACATTTACCACCGATAAAAAATAAGCCATATCGGTTTTACTATCACAAAGAACAGCACGATAACTATTTTCTTTGAGTTGTACTGCCATTCTTGTAATGTTTGGTTTGTCTATGCCGATTGCATATCCGGCTGTCTGTAGATTTACTACCGGAGAAATACTTGATGTTGTTTTGATATCAATAAGTATTTCTTTTTTAAGAACTTTAGAATACACAATTCTATCTATGGTTCCACAATAGTCGTATTTATCACAATAAAACTGCTGCTCTATTGCAATATTCTCAATTTGATATGTATGAACAAAATCTTGCCAAGCCTTCAAATATGGTATAATCGGTATACTAACAGAACTAAAGTCAAGATTTCTCTTGTCATAAAGTTCTGTGGTTTTGTGAACGGCAGTGCCGAAATTTGAAGATCTGTCCAGAATCTCTTTCGGCACCGCTGAATAATCCATCAAACCAAGTTCTTGCAACATCTGTGTTACAGATGGTTTAACTATTCCTTTTTTGCGGTATATATGATTTGTTTCGTCAAAAACTAAATCATTACTATTCACTTACAACCTCCGTTATGTTTTTAGCAAGATAATTTCTTAAACCGTTCGAAAAGATTTTTACTTCCACATCAAATTTATATTCAACACCTTTATTTAATTCTTTCTTACCCCAAACATTGATTGTTACTGTTTTAGGGCTTACTCCTTCGTAAGAATCGATAACCGTTATTTGTGTAAATTCTTTGTTAGTTTTTGTTTTTTTAACGACAAAATCCTTAACAAACCCTTTAACTGCTATCTTTGCTCCGTCATCCGCTGTTGTAAGTCGTGAAACAGGCTCCGCCTTAACTTCTTCTTTTGCTTTTTCAGAAGTTTCTCCTACTACTTCAGCATCAACTACTTCGGCTTTAGGTTCTTCTTTTTTAGGAGCTTCTTCTACTTTTGCTTTTGGCATTTCTACATCTGGCTTTCCCGGAATAATACCTGTAACAGAATCTATTCTTTCTGCCTCATCTTCATCATATATTCCGGCAAATCCGAAAGCCATTCTTGCACACTGAATATAAGATTTGTGCCTTAACATTCTGTATGGCCATTTTTTCCATGTATCCGTATCTCTTTTACATTCATCAAGATATTCTGTTACACTCGTAGGCATTCTTTTGTTTTTAACATAGAATTTAGTTGTTATTGCAATAAGTTTGCCACCGTCTCTGATGTCCTCAAACTCTACACCATCATAGTCCGGATGCGTGGTTACCAACTTAACCCAGCCATCAATACTTACAATAGGAACTACTCCGCCTCCTCTTCCTTGAAAAGAATAAATCTGTTTTAAGATAGGATTTAACTTGTATGTAGCAGCAACTATAACACAAGCCTTAAATTCTTCATCTGTAGAACAGTTTTTAAAAGCGGTTTTCTTCAACACTTCAGCCAATTCTTTTGCATCCGTTTTTAAATAAGTGGCTAACTCATTTATCGGATTTACTACAGCTAATTCTTTTGACATTTTTTTACTTCCTCCTTTTTTATATTGTTTCTTCTAAACAATCCCAACAATAAGTCTTTCCGCCTCTTTCATATTCTCGCAAGCAGAAATGACAAACATCTAATTTCAGAACTTTGAGATAAATGTATTTTCTAAATGAATAAGTTTTATTTGATATCTTCCAATTGCTCGTTAATAACTTCTGCAATATTCTGTAGATAAACCACTTAATTTTGGAAAACATTTACACCCCCTAAAAAAGTATCTGCATACTCTTGTTCACTCATGTTCTCCGTATACTCCCACATCGCTAAAAAATACATTTCCGATTTAACAGCTTCTTCCGTATAAAACTTATTTATTTGTTCTTGTTCCGTAAGTTCTGTTACTATTATTTCTTGTGCAAAACTTTTACCTACAGCAAAACCTAAGGCAAATATCACAATAAAAATCACAAAAATCCAAAACAAAAAAAAGATTATATCTTTCGTTCTGTTACTCATTTTCATTTTTTTCTCCTATATCAAACCTACAAAACAAAATAAAAAATATGTAATCACTATAAACCACCACCATTTATTCATACTGTTGCCCCTAAAATCCTATTTATTTGTTTCATTGTTTTTTTTGTCTGTTTTATGTTGTATTTGATGCTTTCATCTTCACAAGATGCTACCCACTGTTCGAACTCATCTTCCGGAAACCGCATTTGCACACCGATTTTTTTATGCTTACAGAATTTCTTTTTTGCTATTAACCCCCTTACAGTTCTTTCGCTAACTTGCAGGATATCTGCACATTGTTTAACTGTCAGCATTCGAACCATTTTATTTTTCCTCCTCTTCTATTGATTGAATATACTTAGCACTGGCCATGATGCTTGAGTATATTGCTTTTTTTATTTGTTTAAACTCTTCTTTAGTGATTTTCTTATCGATATTTGCATCTATTATTGTTTTAGTTGCATCAATCCTTGTTTGAACAATTTTCATGTAGTCAATATTTTTGTTTCTTTCTTCATCATTGATAGGAATAAACACTCCACCGCATAAAGAACATAAATTTTGGATAATAATGTTGCATCCGGAAACCCTTGTGATCATTGGAATCAAATCTGCAGGAAGTCTTGAGCCGGAACTTTCTGGATCTTCAGCATATCTATATATCTGTGACTTGCTTAAATTAATAATATTTGCCAACTTCTTAGGAGTAATAAACTTGAATAATTCCGCAACACTTTCATATATTTTCATTTGTTTGCATACCTCATGAGAAAAAAAATTATTGCTTTCGCATTTGTGCTTTGAGTAAAATAAAAAAAGACGGTTATAAAATAACCGCTATATTGAGTTAGATATTTGAAAATTAGTATAATTTTATTGATTGTGAGTGAAGCAGGGCAATTGATCAAAGAGCTGTTTTCGCGGACAGAAACTCTGTTCGTTTGCCCTGCTTTCAAAAAGGCTACTAATATATTGTGTATTCTTGGCCTTTGTTGTAATAAGTTAAAATTTTTCATTTTCCTGTCCGCGATTTTATTAAGTCTTAATTAAGACTTATTTAAGTCTAATTTAATTTTAGTTTTTTTAAATTTTTTTGTCAAGTGTTTTTTTGTAGTCTATAAAAGGAGCCAAAATGAATAAAGATTTAGAAAAAGTTTTAAAAGAGTTAAACAACGGAAAAATTTATGGAAGTCAAAAAAAACTTGCGGATAAATTAAAAGTTACAGAGGTTGCTGTTAGTCAATGGTTATCCGGAAAGGCAATACCTTCTTTTGACAATATAAAAAAAATGTCAAAAATTTTTAACAAAAGCGAAAAAGAGATACAAAAAATTTTTGATTTCTCGAACTCCAATACCATTATAGGCGATAATAACACTATGATATTTAATGAAAATAAACAATTAAAAGAAAAAATTAAGTTGTTAGAAGAAAGAAATAAATTCCTTGAAGAACAAATTTCGTTTTATAAGGAAAAATCTAAAAAATAAGGAGAAGAAAAAAATGTCTTTAATAGTTTGTAAAGAATGCAAAAAAGAATATTCAAGTTCGGCAGACTGTTGCCCTAATTGTGGATATAAACCACTAAAAAACAGAAATGTAGGTTGTTTAGGTGCAATAATAGCAATAATAGTTTGTTTCTTCTTTGTATACTCTTGTATAAACAAACTATCTGATTCTCCAAAAACTAAAACATCTTACGACCATCAAAAAAATATATACTTGAACGAAAATTTTAATTTAAATGATATTGTTTTTCATGATTTAGTAATAAAAATAAAAGATGTAAAAACAGTAAAAAAAATTGGCAAATATTCTGCTAACAATACTTATTTTAAAGTATATTTAGAAGCAACAAATATATCCGATAGCGATTCAAATTTATTTGGTGAAGGTGTTGGATACATTAATGGCATAAACAATAATAATATTGGATATGAGGTTGGAAATAGTATATTTTTAAAAGATGAAAAACTATCTTCTTTTACGAAGCAAGATAAAAAAGATTTTCTTGTAGCTGGACAAAATGTACCAGCAAACCAAACGGTAAGCGGATTTTTATTATATGATGTAGAGTTTCCAAAAGGATTAAAAACTTCAGATTATAAACTTACAATTTTCATAAACAGAAACAACAATCGGTCTATTTTAAGAGAAATAACTCTTTCAAAAAGAGGGCAGTAATGCCACACATAAAAAAAAGAAATAGAATTTACCATGTATTCTGGTATGAGCAAGGAAAGCATCACTCCAAAGCTATAGGACCGAGCTTAAAGGATGCTGAAACTTGGGCTGCAAATCTTACTTTGCGATTATACAGCAAAAAAAACGGTTTGCCTATAAGATACTACCCTTTCAACGATTTCCTTAAAGAATATGCCGAAGAATACATTAAATTCAAAAGTAAAAGGACACAGGAAAGAGATATAACCACTTTAAAACATTTATTAAGATTATTTAAAGATTTTAAATATGTATCTGAATTTAACGAATTAGCACTAAAACAATATATTTTATATAGAACACAAGAAGGAGCATCAAAAGCAACAATTAACAGAGAATTAGGAACATTGAAAAATATGCAAAAAGTTGCTTTCGAAAAAAAATATCTTGAAGAGAATATATCATTAAAAACAAAATTTTTAGATATAAAAGATAATACAACGACTTATGTTCCGTCAGACAAAGAAATACAGTATATATTTAATAAGATACATGAGCCATTAAAAACAGCTTTCGTTTTAGGTTTAATTTGTGGAATGCGAAGTGGTGAGGTTTGCCATATAGAATTACAGGATATTGATTTTGATAATAATATTATAAATATTAGGCCAAAACCACATCTTGAGTGGGCTCCAAAAAATCAAACATCTATTCGAAATGTACCAATACATCCACAATACAAAGATTATTTACTGAAAAGATATAACTTCGCAAACAAAGTAAAAAGTAATTTGATCTGTTGCTACGATGATGGCCGAGCATTAACAGAAGATGTTATTTCCGCTTTAATTGGTAAATTAAGAAGAAAAGATAGTAAAATAGATAAAAGGTTTCATTTTCATACTTTAAGGCATAAATTTATTACGATATCTGCAAATAGCGGTATTCCGATGATTCAATTAAAAAATATTGTTGGCCATGCAAACACTAAAGTAACTGAAAATATATATTATCATTCAAGTGATCAAAAAAACATTGAAGCAGTTGCAAAAATAGATATGCCTTTGACAATAAAAAACAGGTAAAATTTTGCGATTATTTTGCTAACGACACTAAAAAAATAGTTTCATTTATTTACATAAGTTTGCATTTGTTTGCATAGAGTGTTTATTGACGATAAAAACCGCCTAATGAAAAACATTAGACGGTTTTTTGATTTTATATAGGAAGAGCGGGCAACGGG
>Ga0265301_10000531_pt1 | contig 54507 bp, 33 predicted proteins | sample AusTroGonzalo_MG_2_FD_193488 | JGI IMG/M metagenome (GOLD analysis project Ga0265301, IMG submission 193488) | Bovine rumen microbial communities from tropical cattle in Woodstock, Queensland, Australia - Gonzalo_04 | ecosystem: Host-associated > Mammals > Digestive system > Stomach > Rumen ... | reverse complement strand
GCGGCCACGATGACTTTCACTGCAATTTCAAGGATTCTTTTCTTTTTCTCGTCCATGGTTTTAGGGGTTTTTAGGTTGTTAATACTTGTTTTCTGTTCCAGCCGTTGGGCTTGTAGCTGACGTGAATCCAGCGGGGATTGCCGTGCTTGTCGCATTGCTCGTAGATGAGCTGGTCGAACTTGCCGAGGGCTTCGATGAGCCTGCCCAGCAGGAGGTTGTCTTCGGGGTTGTTGGCCACGATGTCCGCCGCCTCGCCGCGCATGTGCTGGCTGTTGGGTGCGCCGCCCACGAGGTTGTTGAGCTTGGGGCAGCGGTAGCCGCTGGTGACGCGGATGGGCTTGCCGTATTGCTCCCTCAGAGGGTCGAGAACCTGCTCCACGAGGGAGCGAAGGTTCTCTTCCGCCTCTTTGGGGGCGCCGTTCCAGAGGCTATGCTTCAGGGCGGTGTCGCTTTTCAGCAGTTCGCTGATGGTGAAGTGCTTCATAAAGCCGCAGGGGTTTACTCGCCTTCAGGTCCCTCGTTGCCGCTGCCGCTGCTCTTGGTGAAGAGCTTGGTGCTGACCGAGCTGCTCACCTCGTCCTTGATGGCGATGGCCTTGACGGTGGTGGTGGCGCTGAGGGTGAAGGGCTCGGTGTAGAGCGTGCTTTCAGCCGTGGGCGTGCTGCCGTCGGTGGTGTAGTAGACGCGGGCGCCGTCAGGCTCGGTGAGGGTCACCTGAGTCGTCTCGGCGAAGGGCGTGGTGCCGCTGATGGTGGGAGCAGCCACAGTGGGCGTATCGTTGGAGCTGCCGCTGCCGCCAGTGTTACCACCGTTGCCACCGGTCTCTGAGCCCGTCGAAGAGCCGCTACCGCCGCTGGTGTTCCCGTTCCCCTCCACGTTGAGGGCTGCGCTCACGCAGGGCGAGAAGTCGTAGTTGGTGGTCGAGACCTGGTTCAGGTCGATGATGTAGCCGGCGGAGTTGGCACCCGTCTGGCCCACGTTGGCGAAGCCCTCCTTGGTCTTGGGCATCAGGACGATGCCGTAGGCAAACACTTCGAGCGCGTCGCCCGCCTCGTTGGTGCTCTTACCGATGCTGATAGTGTTGTCGGTGTCCATCGTCGAGGCGTGACGCCAGTTACCGGTGTTCAGGTCGTGCACGAGGATGGCCTTGGCGATGACTTCGCCCTCTTCGGCACCTGTGTAGGTGGCCACGAAGGCTGTGCTCTCGCTGGTGACAGCTACATTGAGGCTGCGCTTGTAGCTGGGGTTGTTGACGAGGTTGAGGTCGTAGCCCAGGCTGGCCTTGCTGCCGTCGGCGCTGACCTTGATGTTTTGCAGCAGGGTCTTGACGAGGGTGCCTCGGGCAGTCTTGCTTTTGCCGTTGGCTACGAGAGCGGTACGACCTACGGCACCGAGCATGCCCGCTACTTGCGAGGCGAGCTTGATTTTGGCACGCTGGCCCATCTGGGCAGCGGTGCGGGGGTTAGCCACAGAGGGCTGATACTGGCGAAGGAGGACCTTGCCGCCTTTGCCTTTCGAACCGACGGCCGATCCGGCGCGTCCGGTGAACTGGAAGATTGAAACAATTCTTGCCATGGTTTTAAGGTTTTTGGTTGGTTAATGAATTAGGTTAATTGGTTTGAAATTTTGGTTTTTGGTTCTTGTCTCTTCTGGGGAGCCTTTGGTGGCACTGGTCGGTTCGGGCTTCTTTAACCGGTGTGGAAGACCTGGCTTCCCGTTGCCCTTCGGTTTCCCTTTCGAAGACGATGCAAAGATACGAACTTTTTCCTAACATAGTGTAAATAAGATAGTTATATAACTATCTTTTTGCCTCGACACCCGTTTTCGCCCTTTTGATGTCTCAAAAGTGAGTCAGAGTTAAGTCAGAGTTACATCAGAGTTACATCAGAGTTGGAAATTATAACTAACTCACAAGAAAAATAGGGCTGTTTAAGCTAAAAATGATCGAGATAACAAAAAAATGACTATATTTACCAACAAATTTCAGTTAAATAACGGATGAAATGACTGACAAAAAGTATGTGGTCGTATATCCTTAAGCCTCGTTGAAGAAATGGAACAGTTCAACAACAAACCTCAAAACAACCAACGCCCGGATAAGAACGGGAACACGGACCTTCGTGCCGAAGGTGTCGTGGTCGATCCGTCGTTGGTGAGAGAGGAAAGGGTGTTGAACTTTGAGCTGGGAGAGCTGCTCGACTTTGCCTGCCGCATCATGGAAATGGACGACAAAGACGTCAACAAGTGGATTGGCCTGAAAAACCTCATAGAGATGATGCAGAAGAATCATTCCGGCCTAATCCACGACGATACCTGCGTGTGGCTCACCTTCGAGGATGAACGCTTAGTGCAGAAGAAGACCAGCTGCGGCCCCTATAACTACCGCAAGTTCATGGAGTCCCTAAGAAAGCCCGAAGCGTCCACGGAAATCCATGAGTACATCAACAAGGTCATTCTGCACTCCCGGCAACTCAGTCTTAAGCGCGAGACGTTCTTCGCCGAGGACCAAGTGCTGCTGCTTTACTCGGCGCTCCGATATGAGCTGTGGCACCACGAGAGGTTCGCCAACCTGCTCAAGCCAGAGGGCCCGAAAGAGTTGGGGACAGAGGAAATCTGCAGTAAGCCCCACTTCAAAAAGGATGACAGCGAAACGGGTCAGCAACATTGGGGATACGTCTACGCACGCCTGCTTCAAGAGCAATGGCTTAGAAGCGACGAGGTGACGCGCAACAACTGGGTCTACGTGTGTTGCGGAAAGGGAGTAGCGCCCGACGGACGGGTTATTTGGCACGGGACGACAGCAGTCTTGGCCTATATCGTGAGGGAAGTGTTCAGAGATTGGTATACTGCTAACCAAGTCTTCCGTTTGGACAAGGGGCCCCTCCCTGATAGTTTCAGCTCGACCAAGAGACCCTCCGAAAAAGCCATCGCACGGGTCAAACATGCCTTCTTTTTAACTAATTCACACGAAGCCTGAAAAACTTTTTTATAGTGTATTCGCGGTGTTTCACTAAGCGGCTCACTAAAAAATGAACCAAAAACGCACGAACCTGAATTCGTGCGTTTTTAGTTCAAACCAATGCATATTTTCGCAGCGAAAAACAACGAAAATACCATGCAAGCAAAAGCCCACAAACCTAACAGAAAAAGCCTCGACAGCCTGGCGGCAAGGCTTGAGGTGACCAAGGAAGACCTCCTGTCGCACTGCCGCAAGGCCGAGCTGGTGGATGCCCGCTCGATGGCGGTGGCTTTATTGATGAGCCGCCCGGGCGTGCGCCAACAGGACGTGGCCCCGTTGCTCGACATCAGCCAGGCAGCAGTCAGCAAGTTGCTGGCCCGCCATAATGGGCTGATGCGCACCGACAAAGCCTACAAGGAACGCTATGAGGCTATCAGCAGATGATCCGGATCAATCACCATAATTAGTAACCTTTAAAAACAACAAACAAGATGAAAAGAGAAATGAAAGAGGGAGAGTACTCCTTTTACGGAAAGAAAAACTACCGTTGCGTAGCCGACAGCCACAGCCAACAGAAACGCTGCATCCTCTGCGACCTGCGCGAACACGACCTGTGCAGCTTCGTGCGCTGCCAGTCCGACGAACGAAGCGACGGGAAATCCGTCATCTTCAAACTGACCCGTAAATACAGAAAGGGACAATGAGATGGATGACGGCAGAAACGTAGTCGCCTTGATTGGCGATGACCTGTCGCGTGCCGAAGCCTTGAGAGAGAGCATCCCGAATGCCGTCGGGATGCTCCGCATCAAGTCGGCCAACGACACCCTGAAGGAGGCGCAACAGCGTCCCGACCCCAAGCCCCTGTGGCTCTCCCTCTGGTATGAGGGCGAGGTGTGCTGCCTCTTCGCCGACAGCAACCTCGGCAAATCCATCTATGCCGTCCAAATCGGCGAGAGCATCGCCCATACGCAGAGCGTGCTCTACTTCGACTTCGAGCTGTCCGACAAGCAGTTCCAGCTCCGCTACACCGACGAGGCCGGCAACCTGTACCGCTTCTCCGACAACTTCTACAGGGCCGAGATCGACAAGGACTTCCTTGACACCGAGAACTTCGAGGACGCCATCATCAGCAACATCGAGGATACCGCCCTGCAGTTCGGGGCGAAGGTCGTCATCATCGACAACCTGACCTGGCTCTGCTGCAACAGCGAGAAAGGCGACGATGCGGGAAAGTTCATGAAACGCCTGATGGCCCTGAAGAAGCTGCACAACCTCTCGATGCTCATCATCGCCCACACCCCGAAGCGCAACCAGTCGACGCCGATTTCGACCAATGACCTGGCAGGCAGCAAGAAGCTCTACAACTTCTTCGACAGCTGCTTCGCCATCGGGCAGAGCGCCAAGGACATTGGCCTGCGCTACATTAAGCAGATGAAGGCCCGTCACGGCGAGTTTGAATACGACGGTGGCAATGTCATCGTGTGCCAGATTGAGAAAGCCGACGCCTTCCTGCAGTTCACCACGATAGGCTATGCCTCCGAGCGCGCGCACCTGAAAGAGCAAAGCGAGAAAGACAAGAAAGCCCTGAAGGAACAAGCCAAACAGCTGAAAGACAGTGGAAAAACCGTCAAGGATATCTCCTATATGCTGGAAATACCCGCAAAAACCCTGTACCGATGGCTCAAATAACCGATATGCGTTTTCTCAGCATTTCTCACTTTCTCATATTTCCAGAATGAGAAAATGAGAAAAAAAAGAATCTCATTTTTCTCACTTTCTCACCGTGAGAGAGTGAGAAAAGTGAGAAAGAGTGAGAAAGGAGAACCAAGATGTATCATTTAGAGAAATACCATACAAAAGCCTCCCGTCACGAGTGTCCCAACTGTCACCGCCATTCCTTCACCTACTACGTCGACGACAGAGGACAGCCCCTCGACCCGACCTGTGGCCGCTGCGACCACGAGAGCAGCTGCGGCTATCACTATCCCCCAAAACAGTTCTTCCAAGACCATCCCGACAGGAAGAAGAAGACGGAGAAACCCTTCATCCCCACGATGCAGCTGAAACCCCTCTTGCCCAAGCCCCTCTGCACCATCCCCTTCGAGTACGTCAGCAGGTCGGCGAGCTACAACAGCACCTTCGTCCGTTTCCTCTGCGGCCTGTTTGACCGTCAGACGCTCGACAGCCCCACCGTCCATCGGTTGGGCGAGCTGTATGCCCTGGGCGCCACCAAGAAGCAAGAGGTCATCTTCTGGCAGATCGACATCCAAGGCCGGGTGCGTAGCGGCAAGATCATGAAATATGGCCCCGACGGGCATAGGGTGAAGGACGACGGTGGGGTGAACTGGGTGCACAGCAGGATGATGAAGCAAGGCCTGTTGCCCCAGGACTGGGAGCTGACGCAGTGCCTCTTCGGCGAGCACCTGCTCAACTGGCCGGAGCACCGCGACAAGGTGGTGGCCTTGGTGGAGAGCGAGAAGTCCGCCCTCATCGGTGCCGCCTGCTTCCCCGACTATGTCTGGCTGGCCACGGGAGGCAAGTCGCAGCTCTCTCCAGAAAAAATGAAGGTGTTGAAAGGCCGCACGGTCATCCTGTTTCCCGACGTGGACGGCTACCAGGAATGGAAGGAAAAGGCCAAGGCGCTCACCTTCTGCAAGGTCGTTGTCTCTGATGTGTTGGAGAAGAATGCTACTGCTGAGGAACGAGCTGCCCAAATCGACATCGCCGACTGGCTCGTGAAGCAGTTGAAGAACGGTTATGTCCCGCCCGAACCGACAGAAGAATACCAATGGCTTTTTTCAATCGAATATTTTAGTTGAATGTTTTTCGATGGTTTTTTTTCTTTATTTTTGCCCTCTGTAACACATCGCCTATGCAAATGTTTGCTGAGGCGAGACTAAAATGGAATAAAGAACAGAGAAGAAAACTGATTGATTGACATATAAATAGATAAGCGTTAGCTTAAAGCTTGCATCACCGAAACTTCGACAACTTCATGATGTATCACAAGCGAGTAAGCCAATGCCTACGTGTGTTCACGTGGGCTTTACTCATTAGTTGTGGTACATAGGCAGTCGAAGGCCTCGGTGATCAATGAAAGGTAAATGCCCACATTTTTTGTGGGTTGCCAACAAAAAGAAGGAACACGCCGATGGAACTGCCCAAACAATTCGACAATATTACCCAGCATGTCATTGACGACCTGAAAACGTCCCTCCGCAAAGGCTCGAAAGTGTCGATGGCGGCGGCCTCGTTCTCCATCTATGCCTTCGAAGCCCTTCAGAAGGAGTTGGAGAAAGTGGACGAGCTGCGCTTCATCTTCACCTCGCCGACCTTCAACAAGGAGCGCGAGAAGAAACAGAAACGCGAGTTCTATATCCCCAAGCTGAACCGCGAGCGAACCCTTTACGGCTCCGACTTTGAAATCAAGCTGCGCAACAACCTCACCCAAAAAGCCATCGCCAAGGAATGTGCCGACTGGATTCGCCGGAAGGTACGCTTCAAGACCAATGTGTCGCAAAAGGCCATGCAAGGCTTTCTGGAAGTAAAGAACGACGAGGGCCTTTATACCTATATGCCTTTCAACGAGTTCACCACCACCGAATTGGGCTGCGAACGGGGCAACGACATTTATCAGATTGTGATGCGGATGCCTTCGCCCATGAGCGATGCCTACCTAAAGAACTTCAACGACTTCTGGGAAGACCGCGAGAACTTTGCCGATGTGACGGAAACCATCATCGAGAACATCGAGAGTGTCTATCGCGAAAACGCGCCCGACTTTATCTACTTTGTCACCCTCTACAATATCTTCCATGAGTTTCTGGAGGATATTTCTGAGGACGTGCTGCCCAATGAGGCCACAGGGTTCAAGAGCTCACAGATTTGGAACAAACTCTATAACTTCCAGCGCGACGCGGCTCTGGCCATCATCAACAAGCTGGAGACCTACAACGGCTGCATCCTGGCCGACTCCGTAGGCTTGGGAAAGACCTTCACGGCGCTTGCTGTCATCAAATACTACGAGAACCGCAACAAGAGCGTGCTCGTGCTCTGTCCCAAGAAACTCTACGAAAACTGGAACACCTACAAGGGCAACTACAAAAACAACCCCTTGGAAAAAGACCGTCTGCGCTATGATGTGCTGTTTCATACCGACTTAACCCGCGACAGGGGAATGTCGAACGGTGTGGATTTGGCAAGACTGAACTGGGGCAACTACGACCTCATCGTGATTGACGAAAGCCACAACTTCCGCAACGGCGGCAAGATAACCACCGACGAGGAGGACGAGAACCCGCGCGAGAACCGCTACCTGCGCCTGATGAACCAGGTGATTCGTGCCGGAGTGCGCACCAAGGTGCTGATGCTCTCGGCCACTCCTGTCAACAACCGCTTCAACGACTTGAAGAACCAGCTCCAGCTGGCCTACGAGGGCAAGCAAGAACTCATCAACGACAAGCTGAATACAGAGCGTCCCATCGAGGAGATATTCCGCTCGGCCCAAGCCCAGTATAATGCCTGGTCGCGAATTGAAGACCCCAAAGTGCGTACGACAGAGAAGCTGCTTGACATGCTCTCGTTCGACTTCTTCCAAGTGCTGGATGCCGTCACCATCGCCCGTAGTCGCAAGCATATCGAGAAGTATTACGACACCACGGAGATAGGCAAGTTCCCCACACGTCTGCGACCCATTTCGAAGCGCCCCAGACTGACCGACCTCAACGAGGCCATCACCTACAAGGAGATTGCCGACTCGCTGAACGACCTGAACCTTGGCATTTATGCCCCCTCAGACTACATCCTGCCTTCGAAACGCTCGAAATACGAGATTGAGACGGATGAACGTGGCGTGCATCTGGGAATGTCGGGCCGCGAGAAGGGACTGAAGAAACTGATGGCCATCAACCTGCTGAAACGCTTAGAGTCGAGTGTCAACAGCTTCCGCCTGACACTGAATCGTATGAAAGAGATGATTGACGGCACCCTCAAGGCTATCGACACCTATTTGGAGACGCGCCAAGACACCCGGATAGACGTTCGGTCGCTCGACACTATGCTTGACGACGAGAGTGAGGAAGACGTGCTGATCGGGGGCAAGAAGACCAAAGTGTCGCTGGCTGATATGGACTGCCGCTCGTGGAAGCGCGACTTGCTGAAAGACCAAGAGATACTGGGGTTGCTGCTTATAATGACAAAGGACATCAATCCTGCCCACGACAGCAAGTTGCAAATGCTTATTGGAAATCTTCGTGAGAAGTTTGCCCACCCTATTAACGGGGACAACAAAAAGGTGCTGATATTTACTGCCTTTTCCGACACGGCTGAGTATCTTTACGAGAATCTTGCACCCATGATAATGAAGAAGGCGGGACTTCACGTTGGATTGGTGACTGGCGACGGAATCCGCTCTACGGTGAAAGGTCTGCCTGCCGACTTCAACAGCGTGCTGACGCTCTTTTCGCCCATATCGAAAGAGAAAGACAAGCTTTTCCCCAAGCAGCCTGAAGTGATAGACGTGTTGATAGCCACCGACTGTATTTCAGAAGGACAGAACCTGCAGGACTGCGACTATCTGATTAACTATGATATCCATTGGAATCCCGTGCGTATCATCCAGCGCTTCGGTCGTGTGGACCGTATAGGTTCCAAGAATGATGTGATTCAACTGGTCAACTATTGGCCGGATATTGAGCTTGACGACTATCTCTATTTGAAAGGTCGCGTAGAAGCCCGTATGGCTGGTATGGACATCACAACAGGCGGAGGCGGCAACGTGTTGCTGTCGAACGAAGAACAGACTGACCTCGAATATCGTAAGACCCAGCTGATGAGGCTGCAGGAAGAAGTGGTGGATTTGGAAGATATGGATACTGGCATCAACATCATGGACTTGGGACTGAACGAGTTTCGTCTTGACCTGCTGGCCTATATGCCTGAACACCCTGATATTGAGCATGCACCTTTCGGCATGAGTGCCGTAGTACCCGCATCAGCCACAGCCAAGCCAGGCATAATCTATATTCTGAAGAACCGCAACAACGCCATCAATATCGGACGGCAGAACCTGCTGCATCCTTTCTATATGGTGTATCTCTCCGACGAAGGTGAGACCATCATCAACCACTTGGCTCCTAAGCGGCTGCTCGACATCATGCGCTTAGCCTGCAAAGGAAAGCACGAACCGATATTGGAACTTTGCCACCAGTTCAACAAGGAGACGGACAACGGCAGGAAGATGAGCCACTACAGCAGCCTGCTGCAAAAGGCCGTAGCCACCATCGTGGCGCAGAAAGAAGAGAGCGACTTGGAAAGCCTCTTTTCCTTTGGTGAAACCACAGCCCTGCAAGGCGACATCCGTGGGCTGGACGACTTCGAACTGATTTGTTTTTTGGTGATACGATAGCCTATGGAGAACCTATTGTCATATCCACAAAGTACTGTTGTCGACAAGGTGGTTCCCAAGACCATGTTCTACAAGTTCATGGAGGTGAACCCGCGTATGAAGGTGCGCTTTGTGAACGATGTGGCGCAGATTTGCTGGCTCTACAAGCTCTCGGCAAGCACGCTGAACGTGACCGACAGCGAGGAGATGAAGGAAATCGAAATCTTTGTGGTCACGCTGAAGCAGCAGGACTGTCCCGCCGACCTTTTCACCTTCATCGACACCAATATTCCGCATCATATCGTCTTCATCCTGAAATACGAGGACGGCTATATGCTGTTGATCAACTATAAGGAGTGGAAGGAAGGCACCCATACACAGTTCAAGATAACCAAGTCGTTCGCCACAACCTGGATGCCGGTGGACAGGCTCTCGTTAGCTATTCAAGGCCAATCCCTTCCACGCATTTACGACAACTTTGTGGCACAGGTCAGCGGCATTGGTGAACACAAGGCAGGGACTTTGAGTGAAATTGTGGAGCTGAAGAAGCGCCTCGCCACGATGGAAAATGAGCTTCAAGGATTGGAAAAAAGAATGCGGAAAGAGCCTCAATATGATGTGCAGGTGAGGATGAATAATCAAGTGAAAGCCAAGCGGCAGGAAATGGCTGGGCTGCAACAAAAAATAGAGGAGTTGGGGGTATGAAACTAAACAGATTATTCTTCCATCCAGTTTTCAATCTTCAGACCAGGGATACGGCTGAAGTGTTTGACGTTATTGGTAACCAAAACCAAGTCGTTTTCCATGGCAGTAGCAGCAATAAGAAGGTCAAAACTGTCAACAGGCGTTCCTCGCTTTTCCGTTTCAAAGCGTATTTCAGCATATTTGTGAAGGCAAGAAGAAATCTTGTAGTCCTCAAACAAACGTTGCACAGACCTAACATCATCGAAATGTTTTTCTTTACCGGACTTAACCGCTCCAAAAAGCATTTCTGCAATGGTAATTTCCGAAATCTTCAAGTCCTGATGATCGTGTTGACGAATGTGTTGACGAACATTCGCATGGCCTTTCACCATAGCAATGCAAATGTCGGTGTCAAGCAGATATTTACCTTTTGTAAGCATGGTTACCAAACTTCTACTTTGCGGTTATTTACACGACCTTTTCTCAGAGACTCTGCAATTTCGGTGGCAGAACCATCACCGCCCCAGTCGGAATGGAAACTGGCAAAGACTTCGTCATACAAAGCCTGGTTTTCTTCTTCCCACGCTGACTCAGGAACTGATAAATCCTGCGTGGCTTTCTCGGCTTTTGCTTCTTCACGAAGCACCTGTTCCGACATCTGCTCCACCAGCCACTTCCTATCGCGTCTGCTCAGACTGTTGAGCATAGTCAAAATAGCATCCGTGGGAATTGTACTTACCATTGTATTCATACTATATACCTTTTAATTCCGCTGCAAATATACGACAAATAAATGAAATAAAGTAGTTAAAACGATAAAATCATGAAAGTTAGTTATTTAGACAAAGAGACCCAAGACGGAGCGTTGCGCAACCTTGATGCCCTCTACCAGCTGTTCCCTTCGTGCTTTACGGAGGCGCAGGATGTGGTGACGGGCGAGATGCGGAAGGCTGTGGATTGGGCAAAGCTGCGCAACCTGCTGGGCGAGTTTGTGGAGGACGGCGAGCCGGAGAAATACGACTTCACTTGGGTGGGCAAACGGGCCGCTCAGCGCGAGGCTGCCAAGCCCTGCCGCATGACGTTGCGTCCTTACCCGAAAGAGAGCGTAGATTGGGACACCACGCAGAACCTCTATATCGAGGGTGACAACCTTGAAGTGCTGAAACTGCTCCAGAACTCCTATATGGGCAAAGTCAAGATGATCTATATCGACCCACCATATAATACGGGCAATGACTTTGTTTATCATGATGACTTTGCGCAGAGTGCAGAAGAATACGATGAGCATAACCTCGATGACGAAGGCAACCGCTTCCGCAAGAACACAGACAGCAATGGCCGCTTTCATTCTGATTGGTGCTCGATGATTTATGCGAGGCTGATGGTTGCAAGGAGTTTGCTGACTGAAGATGGTGTGATATTTATCTCGATAGATGATAATGAACAAAGAAATCTGAAGAATATATGTGATGAAGTATTTGGTGTTTCTAATTTTATTGGACAGTTAATACTTAAAACAGCAACAGATAATAATCCTTCACAAATCAATACTGAACATGAATACATGCTTTGTTATTCAAAAAACAGAATAGCACAATCAAATTGGGTAAGAAAAAGTGAAGCGGCTAGAAAGATAATTTCACAATATGAGAAACTGAGAAATACGGGAATGTCTCTCGATGATATTCAGAAGAACTTACGCATTTGGATTAAAGCAAATAAAAACGAATTACCTCAAGTTGCACATTATAACTGTATTGATGAGAGAGGTGTTTATAGTAATTCAAGCAATTCATCTAACCCTCATCCTGGAGGTTATACGTTTGATGTCATTCACCCATTAACGAAACTTCCCTGTCCCAAACCTGCAAATGGTTGGCGTTGGCCTGAAAAAACCTTTCTAGATTATGATAGAAAAGGAGATATAGAATGGGGAAAAGACCATACGACACAGCCACATGTCAAAAAACGAATAGATACAGCTGTTGAGTATTTAAGGAGCCTTATATACGAAGATAATCGTGGAACCACTAAAATGGTAGCTGACTTGTTTGACGGAAAAAAAATATTTGAGAATCCTAAACCTGTTTCTGTATTATCAAGATTATTGGAATTCGTTGCGCCTAAAGATTCTTTTATTCTCGATTTCTTCTCAGGTTCTGCATCTACAGCCCATGCTGTGATGCAACTCAACGCAGAAGATGGCGGCAACAGAAAGTTTATCATGGTGCAATTACCAGAGGAAACGGCAGAGGACAGCGAGGCTTATAAGGCAGGCTATATGAACATCTGCGAAATCGGCAAGGAGCGTATTCGTCGTGCTGGAAAGAAAATCAAAGAGGAGAACCCGCTGACGACACAAGACCTTGACATCGGCTTCCGAGTGCTGAAATGCGACGAGAGCAACTTCAAGCCTGTGGCTTTCGGCCCGAGCAGCTACAACCAAGAACAACTTGATATGTTCCTCGACAATATCAAGGAGGAGCGCACAGGATTGGACCTGCTGTTCGACTGCATGATGCGCTGGGGCTTGGAACTCTCGCTGCCCTACACCACTAAACAGACCGACGGCTGCACCATCTACAACGTGGATGACGGCAACCTGGTAGCTTGCTTCGAAGGCAAGGTGACGGAGGCCACCATCGACGCCATCGCCCAGATGCATCCCCTCCGCGTGGTGTTCCGCGACAGCAGCTTCAACGAGGCTGCCGAGAAGATGAACCTCTTCGAGCTCTTCAAGCAGAAATGCGGCTGGACCGACCAGGAAGTACAAAACAACGTCAGAGTGATTTAGCCTATGAAACTGAAATTCAAAAACCAACAGTTCCAGACGGACGCAGCCAAGGCTGTAACCGACGTGTTTCAGGGGCAGAAGAACGCGGCCCTGTTGGAATTTACCCACGATATGGGCTCGGACAACGGTGGGCTGTTTGATGCTGTTGGCTATAGGAATCAACCCATTGAGGTACCGTATAGCGAGGTACTGAACCATATCCGCAAAATACAGATGGCGGCCCAGCTGAAACCTACGGAAAGCTTCGACCGACAAGACCTGCGACTGACCATCGAGATGGAAACGGGTACGGGTAAGACCTATACCTATATCAAGACGATGTTCGAACTCAACAGGCTCTACGGCTGGAGCAAGTTCATCATCGTGGTGCCCAGTATCGCTATCCGAGAGGGTGTCTGCAAGTCGTTTGAGGTGATGAGCGAACATTTTGCCGCCGAATACGGGAAGAGGATACAACACTTCGTGTACGACAGCAGCCAGCTGACGAAGATTGACCAGTTTGCATGCGATGCCAACATGCACGTTATGATTATCAATACGCAGGCATTCAATAAGGATTTCAAGGAAGAAGATGCGCAAGGAAATAAGATTAAAGGCAACAAGATTTTTGATAAGATTGATGCTTTCCGCTCACGTGCACCCATAGATGTAATAGCTTCTACTAATCCTATACTGATTATTGATGAGCCTCAATCTGTTCTTGGTGCCGACAAGAAGAACAAGACTCGTCAGGGCTTGAAGAAGTTCAATCCGCTCTTTACCTTATTGTATAGTGCTACCCACCGTGCCGACGACATCGTGAACATGATTTATCGCTTGGATGCAATGGATGCCTACAATAAGAAACTGGTGAAGAAAATATCGGTGGTGGGCATCGAGCAGAAAGGCTCTACTGCCACCAACGGCTATCTCTATCTGGAATGCATTGAACTCTCAGAGGGCAATCCGCGTGCCAGAATAGGCTTCGACAAGCGAGTGGGCAACGGTGTGAAGCAGGTGACACAGATAGTCTCCGACCGCTTCGACCTCTATCAGAACTCGGGCGAGCTACAAGAATATGCCGAAGGCTGGCGCGTGACGGAGATTGACGGCTATAGTCGTTGCATCCACCTTCAGAATGGCATCACCCTCTATGAGGGAGAGATGATAGGTGCCGTCAACGAACTGGTCATCCGCAAGGCGCAAATACGGGCCACTATCTTGGCACATATCGAGAAGGAACGCAAGCTGTTCCATCAGGGCATCAAGTGCCTGTCGCTCTTCTTTATCGACCATGTGGACAACTACCGCGAAGCGGATGGCGGCAAAGGTATTTATGCGCAATTCTTTGAGGAGGAATACGAACGGATTATGGGAGAGTTGCAGTTACGCTTCAACGATGACCCAGAGTATATCGCCTACTTGCAACGCTTCAGCGCTACCGAAGTCCACGACGGCTATTTTGCCCGCGACAAAAAGAACAACGTGGTGGACTCGAAAGAGAAGGAGTCAGAAAACGAACTGCGAGGCTATCAGTTGATCATGAAGGCCAAAGAGGCTTTGTTGTCGTTCAGCACCCCTGTGCGTTTCATCTTCTCGCATTCGGCCCTTAAGGAAGGTTGGGACAATCCCAATGTATTCCAAATCTGTACGTTGAAGGATAGCGACAACCAGACGAAGAAGCGGCAGGAGGTGGGACGTGGTATGCGTCTCTGCGTGAACCAGAACGGCGAGCGACAGGACGAGAGCGTGCTGCACGGCGGCGTATTCGAGGTGAATGAGTTGACAGTCATCGCCAGCGAGTCGTACAATTCGTTTGCTGCAAAGCTACAGACCGAGATAGCCGATGCTGTGGGCGACAGACCGCAGAAGGTCAACACCCAGCTCTTCCTCGACTTGCTGGTAACCAACGCCAATGGTGAGCAGAAACACTTGACCGACGACGATGCCCAAGACCTCACTTTCACCCTCCGCATGAAAGGCTATATCACCAAGGAAGGGCAGCTGACACCCCAATTCCACGACGACAAACAGCAAGGCAAACTCGACTTTGGCGACTACAACGACTATAAACAAGATATCATCCGCAAGCTCGATACCGTCTTCAACCCCGATGCCGTGAAGCCCGAGAACGCCCGCAAGGTGCGCGAAGCACACTTCGACACGCAGAAGTTCGAACGTGAGGAGTTCCAGAAGCTGTGGCGCAGAATCAACCATCAGACCTACTACACCGTCGACTTCAAGACCGACGAGCTGATAGACAAAGCTGTCATCATGTTGGACAACCACCTGAAGGTGTCCGACATCCAATTGCGGATGGTAACGGGAACTCTCGACCGTATTGGCAGCAAGCAACAGTTGGAGCAAGGAATGGCGATGAGCATTACAGACTCGCAAACCATTTCTGTCCACGAAGAGATAGGCAACGAGGTAAGATACGACCTGATTGGCAAGCTGGTGGAGAACACAGGACTGACACGAAAGGCTGTGGTGACGATACTGAAAAAGATAAGCCCCAAGACCTTCAGCCAGTTCAAGGTCAATCCCGAGGAGTTCATCATCAAGTCAAGCAACATCATCAACGAGTGCAAGGCTATTGCTGTGATAGAGCATGTGAAATATCACAAACTGGACCAGCAGTTCGAAAGCGACATCTTCAGCAACACGACGCTAAAAGGCAAGCTGGGCGTGAACGCGCTGGAGTCGCAGAAATCGCTCTATGACCTCGTGGTGGTCGATTCAGCTGGCATCGAGATGAACTTCGCGAAAGACTTGGAAGAGCGCAACGAGGTAGCCGTGTATACGAAATTGCCTGGAGGTTTCTATATCAATACCCCTGTTGGTCACTATAATCCAGACTGGGCGATTGTGTTCAAAGAAGGGCCGGACATCAAGCACGTCTATTTCGTGGCTGAGACCAAAGGCTCGTTAGAGGAGTCGCAACTTCGCGAGAGTGAGCGCTCCAAGATAGAATGTGCCAGAAAGCATTTCGCCACCATCGCCGACTCGTCAATCACTTATGACGTAGTAAGGAACTACAATGATTTGAGGGATATTATTACGAAGTAAAAAGCCCCAAACTTAAGCCTCCGCAAGGGGGCCTTATTGTTAATGCACTAGAAAAAGAATCAGAAGTGTTGAGATGGTTTTATCCATTTGAGTTGTCAGCCCTTATTCTTTGTCTTTTGTAAGTCCAAAAATAGCAAAAAGGTGAGGTATTTATCAAAAATCAAGTTAAAAGCAATAGATTTTTGATGATTTGCTTGTACTTTTCCACCAAAACACTTTCGGAATGGAAAAATGTCTATCTTTGCAGCATCATTAAACGTCCTATGGAAGAAAAAGTAATCACCGGCATCAAACAATCGCTCCTGCTGAACCTGCCTTCAGGAGGGTACGCTTTATTGTTTGGATCGCGGGCGAGAGGTGATGCCCGTTCGGATTCCGATTGGGATATTCTTATTGTGCTTGACAAAGACAAACTTCTGCCCGAAGATTACGACATCATCTCCTATCCATTACGTGAACTCGGCTGGGAATTGGGCGAAAACATCAATCCGGTGATGTACACCGCCAAGGAGTGGGAAGAAAGTAAGGTCACTCCGTTTTACCACAATGTTATAGACGACGCAATTCGACTGGCATGAAACTGACTGACGAAGAAAGAAAACTGATGGTAAGCATGCAGATGGAAAAGGCACACCGCTTCCTTGACCAGGCTGATGAGATGTGTAAGCAGCACTATTGGGACATTGCTTCCAATCGGTATTATTACGCTTGTTACCATGCTGTTCAGGCCTTGCTCATCAAAAACGGATTGTATGCACACACTCATGACGGGCTTTTGTCCCAGTTTGGTTTGCATTTCGTCAAAACAGGAAAAATTGACAAAGAGTTTGGTGCATTCCTTTCAAGAATGGAGCAATTGCGCGAAAAAGGTGACTATAATTGCTTCTATGCAATTACCGAAGAGGAAATAGATACAATCACTGTTCCCTCCAAAGAATTAATCCAAAAGATTGAGGAGTTGCTTGCGGAATAAAGTATGATGAATACTTGGGTTAAGCCCCCTCATGGGGGCTTTATTGTTAATGCACTTGGAATGGAAAAGAAAAGTCATCTTTCCAACATTTCTTCTTGAGTTTGGAATCTTTTTTATACCTTTGTGGATTCGGAACAATAGAGTAACAATACGATTTTATATGACTATCAACGAATTAGAAAGAATTGCCTCGCAGGTGCGCCGCGACATCATCCGCATGGTGCATGGCTGCCAGTCGGGGCATCCGGGCGGCTCGTTAGGCGCCACGGATATCGTCACTGCGCTTTATTTCAACCAAATGCAGATTGACCCCGCCCACTTCCGCATGGACGGCAACGGCGAGGATATGTTCTTCCTCTCCAACGGACACATCAGCCCGATGCTCTACAGCATTTTGGCCCATCGTGGCTACTTCCCCGTTAAGGAGCTGGCCTCCTTCCGCCACCTCGGTACACGTCTGCAGGGTCACCCCACCACCGCTGAGGGGCTGCCGGGCATCCGCATCGCCTCCGGCTCATTGGGTCAGGGACTGTCGGTGGCCGTCGGCGCGGCGCAAGCCAAAAAGCTGAACGGCGACCCGCACTTGGTATACGTCCTGATGGGCGACGGCGAGCAGGAGGAAGGTCAGATTTGGGAAGCCGCCATGTATGCCCCTGCCAAGAAGGTCGACAACCTCATCGCCATCGTGGACTACAACAAGAAACAGATTGACGGTCCGACGGATGAGGTGATGAGCCTCGGCGACCTCCGCGCCAAGTACGAGGCCTTCGGATGGTACGTCCTCGAGGTGAGCGGCAACGATATGCAGGCCCTTGTGAACATCCTAACGCTGGCACACGACAACGCCCACCAGGGTCGTCCGCAGGTGATACTGGCACATACCGAGATGGGCATGGGCGTCGACTTCATGATGGGCACGCACAAATGGCACGGCACTCCGCCCAACGACGAACAGGCCGCCAACGCTTTGTCGCAACTGAAAGAGACTTTGGGTGATTATTGAATGTTGAATAATAAATTTTGAAATTTACATCTATGGACTTCACCATACAAAACCAAAAAGATACTCGTTCGGGATTCGGCGAGGGCCTGCTTGAGGCGGGTCGCCGCAACCCCAAGATAGTGGCCTTTTGCGCCGACCTCACCGGCTCAGTGAAGATGGGCGACTTTGCCAAGGAGTTTCCCAACCGTTTCTTCCAGACCGGCATCGCCGAAGCCAATATGATTGACATGGCGGCAGGAATGGCCCTCAGCGGCTTTGTGCCGTTCACTGGTACCTTCGCAGCCTTCGCGACGGGTCGTGTCTACGATCAGATTCGTCAATCGGTGGCCTATTCTAACAAGAATGTGAAGATTGCTGCCTCACACGCGGGGCTTACCCTCGGTGAGGATGGTGCCACCCACCAAATCCTCGAGGACATCGGCCTGATGAAGATGTTGCCCAACATGACCGTCATCGTGCCTTGTGACTTTAACCAGACCAAAGCTGCCACCCTCGCTGTGGCTGAGTACGAAGGCCCGGTGTATTTGCGCTTCGGTCGTCCCAAAGTGCCAAACTTCACTCCTGTGGACGAGAAGTTCGTCATCGGCAAGGCACAACTGCTGCAAGAAGGCTCTGATGTGACCATCTTCGCCTGCGGCCACTTGGTTTGGAAAGCCGTGCAGGCGCTACCTATATTAAAGGAGATGGGCATCAATGCAGAACTTATCAACATCCACACCATTAAGCCCTTGGACGTGGAGGCCGTGCTGAAGTCGGTGGCAAAGACCCGCTGCGTGGTGACCGCCGAGGAGCATCAGCGCAATGGCGGACTGGGCGACAGCATCGCTCAGACGCTGGCACTCAACTGCCCCGCACCCATCGAGATGGTGGCCGTCAACGATGTGTTCGGACAAAGCGGCACGCCTGACGAGCTGCTGAGATTCTTCCATTTGGACACTCCCGACATCGTTGAGGCAGTGAAAAAAGTGATTGCCAGAAAACAATAATCAGCCTGAAAAAGCATTATTCCCTATATGAAAAGAAACGCATTATCCTTTATCGCTCTGCTTTGTCTGAGCTTGACGACGGCCTTCGCACAGAGTGAGAAGCCGCAGGAGTCCGCCAAGGCCATGAACGTGATTTACATGATTGGCGACGGCATGGCTCTGCCCCAGGTGTACGCCACCATGCTGGCCACGGGTCAGGACTTGACGTTCGAGCAGTTCCCTTACATCGGTGTGGTCGACACCCACTCGGCCAGCAACGAAATCACCGACTCGGCTGCCGGCGGCACCGCCCTCGCCAGCGACCACAAGACCAAAAACAGCATGGTGGGCATGAACCCTGACACCATCCCCGTGAAGACCGTCTTGGAGGCCTTGCAGGAACAAGGTAAGGAGACGGGCATCGTGGTGACCTGCTATGTCACCCATGCTACCCCCGCTACCTTCTATGCCAAGGTGCCGAAGCGTTCGAAGTATGAAACCATCGCCATGCAACTGGCCGAGGCCGACAACATCAACCTGATTATCGGCGGCGGACGCAAGCACTTCAACCAACGTAAGGACAGCCTTGACCTCATTGGCAAGATGGTGAATGAATACGGCTGGAAGGTGTACGACACGCTGGCCGACATTGACTACAGCTGCAAGAAATACGCAGTGATAGCTAACGCCGACCACATGCCGCATGCCGCTGAGCGTGGCGACTTCTTACCCCGCGCCGTGGAAACCGCCCTGCGCACCCTCGACGATGCTGAAAACGGTTTCTTCCTCATGGTGGAAGGCTCGCAGATCGACTTTGCCTGCCATGCCCACGACTCAGCCTGGATGGTGGACGAGACGCTTGACTTCGACCGCGCCATCAAGGTGGCTTTGGACTATGCTAAGGAGAAGGGCAACACCCTGGTCGTCGTCACTGCCGACCACGAGACGGGTGGCCTGACCTTGATTGACCCCAAAGGCAAGTACACCAACGTCACATTGAACTACTCCACAGGCAGCCACACCTGCCTGCCGGTGATGGTCTACGCCTACGGTCCTGGTGCCGAGCAGTTCACGGGCTGGATGCAAAACAGCGATCTGAAAGAGAAAATCATGAACGCCTGCGGCCTGGAGAACATCGGCGACGGCCTGCCCGAAATCGACGAGATACACGCCAAAGCCGTCAAGGAGAACCTCGACTCGCACCCTTCCCCGAAATGATTCACTGAAGCATGAAGCTCACCGTCGTCATCGTCAACTACAACGTCGAGTATTTCCTCGAGCAGTGCCTCTACTCGGTGCGCCGCGCCATGCAGGGCATCGAGGGCGAGGTGTTTGTGGTCGACAACAACTCCGTTGACGGCTCGTTGAAGATGCTGGCGCAGAAGTTTCCCGAGGTGAAAGTCATCGCCAACAAAGACAATGTGGGCTTCGCCAAGGCCAACAACCAGGCCATCAGGATTTCGACAGGGGAGTATGTGCTGTTGCTCAACCCCGACACGGTGGTGGAGGACGACACCTTCACAAAGTGCATCGCCTTCATGGACAGCCATCCCGACGCGGGCGGCCTCGGCGTGAAGATGGTGGACGGCAAGGGTCAGTTCCTGCCCGAGTCGAAGCGTGGGCTGCCTACTGCCACGACGGCATTCTACAAGATGTTCGGCCTCACCCGCCTCTTCCCCCACAGCAAGCGCTTTGCGCGTTACTATATGGGTCACCTCTCCAACGACGAGACCAACGAGGTGGAGATACTGGCCGGCGCCTTCATGCTGATGCGGAGGGAGACTTTGGACAAGGTCGGTCTGCTCGACGAGACCTTCTTCATGTACGGCGAGGACATCGACCTCTCTTACCGCATCACCCAAGGCGGCTACAAGAACTACTATTTCCCCGAGACCCGCATCATACATTATAAAGGTGAGAGTACCAAGAAGACCAGCGTCAACTATGTCTTTGTCTTCTACCGCGCGATGGAAATCTTCGCCAAGAAGCATTTCGGCCACTCGTGGGCCAAGTCGTTCTCTTTCCTTATTAATATGGCCATCTATTTGAAGGCCTTCTTCGCCCTAGTGTCGCAGTTCTTCCACCGGGCGGCGGTACCTTTCCTCGATGCCGTGCTGGGCTATGGCGGTCTGGCGGCCATCAGCTACTTCTGGGGCCACGCCACCATCTATAGCGGTGTGGGCAGCTATCCCATGGTGCTATTTGCTGCCGTGCTGCCCGCCTATATCCTGATTTGGCTGCTATCCACCTATTTTGCCGGTGGCTATGACAAACCCTACAGCATCGCCAAGTCCATCCTCGGTGTGGCGTTCGGCAGCGCCGTCATTTTGGTGCTCTATGCCCTGCTGCCCGAGAGCCTGCGCTTTTCAAGAGCCTTGATTTTCTTCGGCATGATATGGCTCGCGCTCGAGATGAGCCTCACGCGGTTCGTCGGCATCCTGATGGGCAACGAGAACTTTCAGTCGAAGCGGACCGAGAAAAAGCGCTTCCTCGTCATCGGCAGCCCCGACGAGACGCAACGGGTGAACGCCATCCTTGAAAGCACCTCCATCAAGCCTGACTTCATCGGACTGGTGAGCTCGGAGACACAAGGCGAGGCCCCCGAGGGCTTCATCGGCAATCTCTCGCAGGTGCCCGACATCATCGAGATTTACAAGATTACCGAGGTCATCTTCTGCTCGAAGGACGTGCCGCATCAAGTCATCATCGACAAGATGGTGGACTGGCACGCCACCGACGTGGACTACAAGATTGCCCCCGAGGACAGCCTCAGCATCATCGGCAGCAACAGCATCAACACCCGCGGCGACCTCTACACCGTCGACATCAAGGCCATCGACACGGTGGCCAACCGCCGCAACAAGCGCTTGTTCGATGTGGTGACCAGTGTGTTCAGCATCGTCTTCTGGCTGCCTTTGGCCCTAGTGGTGAAGAAGCCGGTTCAGTTCCTCAAAAACGCTTTCCTCGTCTTGTTCGGTCGCAGGACGTGGGTGGGCTATTGCACGCCCGCCGACGTGGCGCAGAAGCTGCCCCGCATCCGTCGTGGCGTTTACCATCCAGCGTCCTATATAGAAAAAGGTATCGACGACGAGGCCCTCAACCAGCTAAACCTGCTCTACGCCCGCGACTACACCGTGTGGAAAGACGCCGAAATCTTTTTCCGTTCAGTGACGGCAAAATGAATCATTTTTATTATCTTTGCGCCGAAAAAATTCAAGGAAACCATGCTTAACGCCGTACAAACCATTAATTTACAGTTAGTTGCTGCTCTATTTGTGGGGGGGGTAAATTCGTTGGTTATCAATCAGTTAGCACGTTCAATCCATCGTTCCAACCATATATTTCATCCGCTCCAAGGGCGTGAAGCCTCGGGGACGGATGCGTTTTTTTGTCGTTAATCCCTAATTCTTTATACCCGTCATGTCCATCATATCCTTCTTCAGCAAATTGAGATACGGCTCCTACAAAAACTCAAGCAGGGCCTGGGTTTATGAAAAAATCGCCAAGGAACATAGAATGCCCCCGCAGCAGGTCTATGCAATCGCCCATGGCAAAAGGCCGAAGACGCACGAAGACCAACTCGTCTTAGATGATTTGGTGACGAAGGGCATTATAATAACCAAGTCGTTCTGATATCGAAATATGGCATTTGCATATTCCGACTTGGAAAGGCGGCCTAGAGTGGGTCGCCTTTTCCTTTTGTCGTCTCGGTGAATTATTGGTACGGTTTTTGCGTGAAACGGAAAATTGTTTGAAAAATCAAAAGATTTGGCATCAGTAACAAAAGAATTCCTAATTTTGCACAATTTTAATTTTTAACCACAATGAAGAAAATCATCTATCTGCTTGGCATCATGCTCCTCATGGCAGGAGTGGCCAGGGCGCAAGAAGAAAAGACCGTGCCGATGGGTCCGGAAATCGAGTTTGAAAAAGTGGTTCACGACTACGGCGACGTGCCTTACAATGGCAACGGCGAGTGCGAGTTCCGCTTCACCAACACGGGCACCGAGCCCCTGCTGGTGCAGAAACCCAAGTCGAGCTGCGGTTGCACCGTGCCTTCGTGGCCTAACGAGCCCATCCTCCCGGGCGAATCGGACGTCATCAAAGTGACCTACCGGACCAACCGTGCGGGCATGATCAACAAGACCGTGACGGTGACCTCAAACGCCGTGAAGAACTCCACCGTGGTGCTGCGCATCAAGGGTCGCGTGCTGGAACAGACCAGCGAAGTGCTGCCGGCCAACAACAATGCAGCTGGAGCACCAGTCAACAACAACTAATCAAACTAACCTATGCCACAAATCTCACAAAAAGGCTTGGAACTGCCACAGTCGGCCATCCGTAAACTCGTTCCTTTTGCCGATGCCGCCAAGGAGCGCGGTGTCCATGTGTATCACCTCAACATCGGTCAGCCCGACATCGAGACGCCCAAGGGAGCCCTTGCGGCCCTGGCTGACAAAGCCCGCGAGCTGCCCGACAGCAAGGGTGTGCTGGAATACAGCCACTCTGCTGGTATCCCGAGCTACCGCCGTGCCTTGTGCAACTACTACCACCGCCACGGCATCGATGTCACCCCGAACCAGATTCTCGTCACCAACGGCGGCAGCGAGGCCCTTCAGATGGCCTTCACCGTCTGCCTGAACCCCGGCGACGAAATCATCATCCCGGAACCTTACTACACCAACTATAACACCTTCGCCAAGCTGTGCGACGCCAAGATTGTCACCATCCCGAGCGACATCAAGACCGGCTTTGCCCTGCCTCCCATCGAGGACTTCGAGAAAGCCATCACGCCCCGCACCAAGGCCATCATGATCTGCAACCCCAACAACCCCACGGGTTACCTCTATACTCACGAGGAGCTGCTGAAGGTGGCTGGTCTGGTGAAGAAATACGACCTCTATCTGTTTGCCGACGAGGTGTACCGCGAGTTCTGCTACGACGGCCACAAGCACTTCAGCGTGATGCAGCTTGAGGGACTGGAGCGCAACACCATCCTGTTCGACTCGGTCTCGAAGCGCTACAGCGCCTGCGGTGCCCGCGTGGGCTGCATGGTGACCCGCAACAGCGAGGTCTACGCCATCGCCATGCGTCTGGCACAGGCCCGTCTGTCGCCACCGAGCTTCGGTCAAATCTTTGCCGAGGCCGCTGTGGAGACCCCGCAGTCGTATTTCGACGGTGTCTACAACGAGTACATCGCCCGCCGCAACGTCATCGTTGACGGTATTAACAAGATTAAGGGCTGCTTCTGCCCGATGCCCAAGGGTGCTTTCTATACCGTCATCGACCTGCCTATCGACGACAGCGACAAGTTCTGCCAGTGGCTGCTCACCGACTTCAGCTACAACGGTGCCACCGTCATGCTGGCTCCCGCCACGGGCTTCTATGCCGACCCCGAGAAGGGACGCCATCAGGCCCGCATCACATACTGCCTCTGCATCGACGACTTGAAGGCCGCTGTGAAGTGCCTTGAGGAAGCCCTCAGAGTGTATCCCGGCAGGACCAAATAATAGAAATATCCATTTCCAATCATTTAAAGAGCTGCTGACTCGTTCAGCAGCTCTTTTATTATGGTTTTGTGAATCAGTAATATATCCGACAGCAAACGACAACAAACGACTACTGTCGACAACAAACGTTTAATCAACGGCTCAGTCTTGACAAATGTTTTTACTTTGCAGCCGAAAAATAATTCAACGCAACCCCACGTCAACAAGACAAATATTACTATTTTTGTACCTTTAATTAATACAATCATTAATCCATTAAAAAACCCACAATCATGACAACAGAAAGAACACAAGAAGAAGCTGCAAAACTGAGGCAAGAGAAATTGAAGGCACTGGAAGCCACACTTGGAAACATCGAGAAGAGTTTCGGAAAAGGGAGCGTGATGCGTCTCGGTGCCGAGGCTGAGAAGATGGAAAGCATCTCCACCGGATCGATAGGACTGGATTTCGCCCTTGGCGTGGGCGGTCTGCCCAAAGGAAGAATCACCGAGATTTTCGGTCCCGAGAGCTCGGGTAAAACCACCTTGGCTCTGCATGTCATCGCCGAAGCGCAGAGGAACGGCGGCATCGCCGCTTTCATCGACGCTGAGCACGCCTTCGACCGCTTCTATGCCGCCAAGCTCGGTGTGGACGTCGAAAACCTCCTTATCTCTCAACCCGACTATGGTGAGCAAGCTTTGGAGATTGCCGAGAACCTCATCCGCTCAGGCGCCATCGACGTCATCGTCGTCGACTCAGTCGCCGCCCTGACCCCCAAGAGCGAGATTGAAGGCGAGATGGGCGACAGCAAGGTAGGCCTGCAGGCCCGACTGATGAGCCAGGCCATGCGTAAGCTCACCGCAACCATCAATAAGACAGGCTGCGTCTGCATCTTCATCAACCAGTTGCGAGAGAAGATTGGCGTGATGTTTGGCAACCCCGAGACCACCACGGGCGGCAACGCCTTGAAGTTCTACAGTTCGGTGCGTATCGACATCCGCAAAATCAGCCAGATTAAGGACGGCGAGAACGTACAGGGTAGCCGCGTCAAGGTGAAGGTCGTCAAGAACAAGGTGGCTCCTCCGTTCCGCAAAGCCGAGTTTGATATCCTCTATGGCGAGGGCATCTCACGTAGTGGCGAGATTGTCGACCTGGGCGTCGAGCTGGGCATCATCAAGAAGAGCGGCTCGTGGTTCAGCTACGGCGACTCCAAGTTGGCGCAGGGTCGCGACTCGGTGAAGAAACTCATCGAGGACAACCCCGAGCTCGACGAAGAGCTTTCGGCAAAGATTTTTGAAGCCTTGGAGAAAGCTGAGGAATAACAATTCATGACAATTCAAATGACAATGAAGAAAACCCTATTGTTTCTCGGCATCCTGCTTTCCCTGTTCGCCTGCGACAACACGCTCAAGCCTGAAACGGACAACAAGCCGGAGCAGACCACAGAGCCCGTCACCGTCACCGAGGCCATCCGCCTGCTGACCGACTCCATAGCAATGGACAGCACCAATGCGCGTCTCTACAAAGACCGCGCACGGGCCTACTTCGCCAACGAGCAGGTGGGTGCCGCCATGATGGACGTCAACCAGTCGCTCAGCATCGACCCCAACGACGTGGACACCTATCTGCTGCTGGCCGACCTGTACTACGCCATGGGCGACGAGAGCAACATCAACGTCACGCTGAACAAAGCTGCTGAAGTCGACCCCAACGACGCACGTCCCTTGGTGAAGCTGGCCGAGCTGAACCTCCTGCAGCAGAACTACAACCTGTCGTGGGCCTACTTGGACAAGGCCTTAGGACTGTCGACCTACAACCCGAGGGCCTATTTCGTCAAGGGTATGTTCTACATCATCGCCCAGCAGGATACGGTGAACGCGCTGAAGAACTTCCAGATTTCGTCGGAGCAGGACAGCCGTTTCTACGACCCTGTGGAACAGATATGCCGCATTTACGCCGTGCAACAGCCGCCCTATGCCCTCGACTATATCCGCAAGGCCCAGCAGCAGTTCCCCGACAATGCCAATGCGCGTTACGAGCTGGCGCTATATCTGCAGAGCCACGGCGAGCCGGAAGAGGCAGTGCGCCATTACGACACGCTGCTCATGATGCAGCCTAACAACGCCATCGTGCTCTACAACATCGGTTATGTCAACTTCGTGTACTTGGAGAACAACGAGGTGGCCTTGGACTACTTCGACCGTGCCTTGCAAGAGAATCCCCAGTACCTCGACGCCTATTATAACAAGGGTAGGGTGCTGGAGCAGATGGGCAAATATCTCCAGGCTGAGGAGATTTACAAGGACATCCTGAAGAACAATCCTAACTACCAGTTGGCAGTGGACGGTGTCAACCGCATCCAAAACCAGCTTTTCGACTACTAATTCACGCTTCCCATGTTTCAGATTTACTGTCTCAATACCCATACCACCAAAGAGTTTCAGGAAGGGTCGACGCTGCTCGACATCCTTTCGGGGTTTGAGTTTGAAAGACCTTACCCCATCGTGTCGGCCAAGGTCAACAATGTGTCGCAGGGCCTAAAGTTCCGAGTCTACAACAGCCGCGATGTTGAGTTCCTTGACTTGACGCACCACACGGCGCGACTGGTGTATGTCAGGTCGCTGGGCTTCCTGCTCTACAAGGCCGCCCAAGACCTCTTTCCGGGCAGCAAACTGACCATAGAGCATCCCATATCGAAAGGCATCTTTTGCCAAATCAGGAAAAGTGACGGCAAGATGCTTGATGGCAACGATATCGCATCGCTCAGGATGCGAATGAGGACGATTGTCGCCGATGACATCCAGTTTCACCGTCACGAGGCCCGCATCGATGATGCCATCCGTATGTTTGGCGAGTTGGGACAGGAAGACAAGGTGAAGCTGTTGGAGACCAGCGGAAACACCTACACCGACTATTACACCTTAGACGGCATCGCCGACTATTACTACGGACGCTTGGTGCCGTCTACAGGGTACCTCAACGTTTGGGACATCGATGCCTATCGCGACGGCATCTTGATGCGTATCCCCGACAAAGACCATCCCGATCGTCTGGCCGAGATGCAGGACCAACCTAAAACTTTTGAAGTGTTTTCAGAGAGCCTGAAGTGGAACGCCATCATGGGACTGGATACGGTAGGTGACGTCAACCATGCCTGCCAAAACGGAAGGGCCCGCGAGCTGGTGCAGGTGGCCGAGGCCCTGCAGGAGAAGAAAATCGTACAGATTGCCGAGGAGATAGACCGGCGCTATCGTAGTGAGCACCCAGTCCGCTTGGTACTCATCACCGGTCCGAGTAGCAGCGGCAAGACCACTTTCTGCAGCCGTGTCAGCATACAGCTCAAGGCCTGCGGGCTGAAGCCCATTTCGTTCTCAACCGATGACTATTTCGTCAACCGCGTCGACACCCCCAAACTGCCCGACGGCACCTACGATTTCGACAACTTTGAAACGGTGGACCATGTTGCCCTTGAGCGCGACCTGCTTGCGTTGCTGAGAGGAGAGGAGATTGAAGTGCCTGAGTATAACTTCGTCACGGGTGAGCGCGAATACAACGGCAAGAAGCTGCAACTGAAAAAAGACTCGGTGTTGCTGCTTGAAGGCATCCATGCCCTCAATCCCATGCTGACGAAACAGATTCCCGAGTCCGTCAAGTTCCGCATCTTCATCTCCACCTTGACGTGCACGGCATTGGACGACCACAATATCATCCCCACTGATGACAACCGTCTGCTGCGCCGTATCGTGCGCGATTATAACAAAGGAGCCTTCACGGCGCGGCAGACCATTAGCCAGTGGGCCAGTGTGCGCCAGGCTGAAGAACGTTGGATTGACCCTTATCAGGAAAATGCCGATGTGATGTTCAACTCGGCCTATCTGCTTGAGTTTGCCGTAATGCGCACCCACGCAGAGAGCATCCTGGCTACGGTGCCGTCCAACTGTCCTGAATACACCGAGGCACATCGCTTGCTCAAGTTCCTGCATTACTTTACTCCCGTCTCTGATAAGGAGATTCCTGCTACCTCCATGCTGAGGCAATTTATTGGTGGCAGTAGTTTCATGTAAATCGTTATGAAGAAAAACGCACTCAGTTGGGGCTATTTGGCTGGCATCATCTCGGGCATCACCTATGGCATGAACCCGCTTTTTGGCGTTCCTGTCATCAACAAAGGACTTGATGTCAACTCGTTGCTGTTCTATCGTTATGGTGTGGCGACGCTGCTGATGCTCGGGTATATGCTTGTGGTGAAGAAGCAGATTCGGATTAGTTGGAAACAGTTCGGCCTGATGGCGATACTGGGTGTCCTCTTCACGGGATGCAGCATCACGTTGTTTGAGGCCTACAAATACATCCCATCAGGCATTGCCACGAGTATCCTCTATGTCTATCCCATCATGGTCGCCTTGATTATGATGTTTTTCGGACAGTACCCCAGCTGGCAAACTTGGGTCTCCATCTTTGCCGGTGTGGCAGGTGCCGTGTTGCTGTCCCTCAAGGGTGGGGGAGGCTTCATCGATTGGAAAGGCATCGCCTTGGTGGTGGCGTCGGGTTTATGCTATACCTTATTTATAGTAATAGTCAACCAGAGCCAACAAGTCAAAGCCATACCCAACCTCACTTTGACGTTTTATTGCTTCTTTATCGGCTCGGTGATGCTGTTTGCCCTCTCGGGTTTCGGAGTACATCTCAATCCTGTTCCCGATGCGGTCAGCTGGCTGAATGTGTTGGGACTGGCCATACTGCCTACCGCAGTGGCTACCATCACGCTGGCAGCCTCAACTAAGGCGGTGGGTGCTACCAAGACTTCCGTTTTGGGCATTCTCGAGCCTTTGACGGCCATCTTCATCGGCTCTTTGGTGTTTCACGAGCCTTTTACGCTCAATGTGGCCATTGGAGTGGCATTGATATTGTTCGCAATCTTGTTCATGATATTGACGGACAAGAAAGCGCAGTTATAAACCCTCAACATTCAACGGATTATGTTCCTCATCTTCGATACAGAGACCACAGGTCTTCCCAAAAACTATAACGCGCCGCTGACCGACTTCGACAACTGGCCACGTATGGTGCAGCTCGCTTGGCAAATCCACGACGACAAGGGTCGGTTTGTTGAGGCTCACAACTATATCGTTCGGCCTGAAGGTTTTGAGATTCCCATCGATGCTAAGATGGTGCATCATATCTCTACGAAGTACGCCACCGAACACGGTAAGCCGCTCGATGAGGTGCTCGACATCTTCCTTCAGTCGGCCTCGAAAGCTACGCGCCTCGTGGGACACAACATTGATTTCGACCTCTGTGTTTTAGGCTGTGAGTTCTTGCGGAAGAAAGGCGACAATCCCTTGCCCAAGTGGAAAAAGGTGGATACCTGCACCGAGAAGACTGCTGAATTCTGCCAACTTCCTGGCGGCAAAAATGGTAGGTTCAAGCTGCCTCGACTTGAGGAGTTCCATCATATCCTCTTTGGAGAGAAGTTTGGCGATGCTCACAACGCTGCCGCTGATGTGGAAGCCACAGCTCGTGTGTTTCTCGAATTGGTGCGTCGCGGCATTTTGGATGCCAATGATTTGGGTGTTGACTATCAGTTTATCGATGACTTCAAGGCAGCCAATCCAGAGATGATACAACCTGCCGGCATCACCTTTGAACCTATCGTTGATGAGGAAGAGGCCGATGATGCTCCTGAAATCGGAGACTATATCCCGAAGCACTTCACCCATTTGCACGTCCACTCACATTATTCCATGCTCGACGGTATGTCGAAGGTGCCGGATTTGGTGGCAAAGTGCAAGAAGAACGGGATGTATAGCCTGGCGCTTACCGACCACGGCAACATGTTTGGCATTAAGGACTTCGCGGATACGGTGAATAAGGAAAACGGCAAGTTGAAAGATGCCATCAAGGAGCAAAAGGCCATTTTGGCGAAGGAGGACGCGACGGAAGAGGAGAAAGCTGCCGCCCAAGCCGAGATTGACAAGTTGAACGGACAGATGTTCAAACCGATTTTTGGTATCGAGACCTATTGCGCTCCGGTCAGCATTGAGAAACGTGAGGGACGACAGGACAGAGGATGGCACCTTATATTATTAGCTAAGAACAAGACGGGTTATCACAGCCTTTGCAAATTGAGTTCGATTGCCTATACCGAAGGATTCTACTACAATCCCCGTATTGACCACAGTCTGCTTGAGAAATACCATGAGGGCTTGATTTGTAGTTCGGCCTGCTTGGCAGGCGAGGTGCCGCAGAAGATTATGAACGCAGACTTCCAAGGTGCTGAGGAATCTATCCAATGGTTCAAGAACCTGTTTGGAGAGGATTACTACCTTGAGGTGCAGCGCCACAAGACAGATAAGCCTGGAGGTGATACCGAGGTATATGAACGCCAGAAAGAAGTGAACAAGATTCTTCTGGAACTGGCAAAGAAATATAATGTGAAAGTCATCGCCACCAACGATGTCCACTTCGTGGAGGAGGAACACGGCGAGGCACATGACCGACTCATCTGTCTCAGCACAGGCAAAGACCTTGACGACCCGACCCGTATGCATTATACCAAACAGGAGTGGCTGAAGACTCCTGAAGAGATGGGCCGCATCTTCTCCGATATCCCCTTTGCCTTGGAGAACACGCAGGAGATTGTCGACAAGGTGGAGACCTACAGCATCGACTCCGACCCCATCATGCCGGTATTCCCTATTCCCGAGGAGTTTGGCACCGAGGAGGAGTACAGAAAGAGATTCACCGAAGAGGATCTTTTCAACGAATTCACCCGCGACGAACACGGCAATGTGGTGCTAACACAAGAGGAGGCTGAGAAGAAAGTCAAGAAACTGGGTGGCTACAATCGTTTGTACCGTATCAAGCTCGAAGCCGACTATCTGGCCAAACTGGCCTGGGACGGTGCCAAGGAGCGTTATGGTGAGAATCTGACTGATGAACAGAAAGAGCGCATCATCTTTGAGCTGCACGTGATGAAAACCATGGGTTTCCCGGGTTACTTCCTCATCGTGAGCGACTACATCAGGGCAGCTCGCGAGGAACTGGGTGTCTCTGTGGGCCCGGGGCGTGGCTCTGCGGCAGGTTCCGTGGTGGCGTATTGCCTGAAAATCACTGACCTCGACCCGCTGACTTACGACTTGCTGTTTGAGCGTTTCCTCAACCCTGACCGTATCTCATTGCCCGATATTGATGTAGATTTTGATGATGACGGACGTGAGCGTGTGCTCAATTGGGTGACCGAAAAGTACGGCAAGGAAAAAGTGGCACATATCATCACCTACGGCACGATGGCAGCCAAGTCGGCCATTCAGGACGTGGGTCGTGTGCAGAAGGTGCCACTACCTGAGGTGGCCAAAATCAAGAGCTTCATTCCTGACCGCAACTTCGACGAAGCCGCTGTGAAGGCAGTGGAAGGTGAGTTGCCTAAGAAGATGCCCAAGGTTAACCTGAAGAACTGCTACAAATATGTGCCTGAGCTGAAAGAGATGCTCAACGGCGACGACAAGAATGTGTCGTCCATGCTTACCTATGCGGAAGAATTGGAGGACACTAACCGTCAGATTGGCATCCATGCCTGTGGCGTCATCATCGGCGCCGACGACTTGACTAATGTGGCGCCGGTTTGTACGGTGAGGGATAAGGATACCAAAGAAGACGTCGTGGTGACCCAATACGACGGTCATGTCATTGAGACCGTGGGTCTCATCAAAATGGACTTCTTGGGTTTGAAGACACTGACCCTGATTAAGGACACCTTATATAATATTAAAAAGACCCGTGGTATCGACATTGATATAAACCACATCCCGATTGACGACGAAGAGACCTACAAATTGTATTCGGCAGGCAACACCATTGGCACCTTCCAGTTTGAATCTCCTGGAATGCAGAAATACCTGCGCGAGTTGCAGCCTTCGGTGATTGGAGACATCATCGCTATGAACGCCCTATATCGACCAGGCCCGATGGACAACATCCCTGACTTTATCGCACGTAAACAGGGAAGACAGGAAATCAAGTACGACTTTAACTGTATGGAGAAGTACCTGAAGGATACCTATGGCATCTGTGTGTATCAGGAGCAGGTGATGTTGCTTTCGCGCGAACTGGCTGACTTCACACGTGGCGAGTCGGACACGCTCCGTAAAGCAATGGGTAAGAAACAGTTGGCCAAGATGGAGGAACTCTACGGCAAGTTCATGAAACAGGGTGTAGCCAAACTGACCCAGACGGAGCATCTGCCTGAAGACGAGGTGAAGAAACGCTTGGAGAAGATTTGGGAAGAGTGGAAGAAGTTTGCTTCATACGCCTTCAACAAGTCACATGCTGCCTGTTACTCGTGGGTGTCATACCAGACTGCCTACCTGAAAGCACACTATCCAGCGGAGTTCATGGCAGCGGTTCTCAACAACGAGTTGGGCGACATCAAGCAGGTGAATTTCATGACGGAAGAATGCAAACGCATGAAGATAGAGGTGCTAGGTCCAGATGTCAACGAGTCGGAATACAAGTTCTCCGTCAACGACAAGGGAGAAATCCGTTATGGCATGGGTGGTATCAAGAATGTAGGTGAGGCTGCCGTGAAAGGCATTGTTGAAGAAAGAGAGGCTCATGGCAAATACAAAGACTTTGGCGACTTTGTGATGCGTGTCGCTGACAAGGGACTCAACGTGAGGGCTTTGGAGAGTATGGGTATGGCAGGCTGCTTCGACAGTTTCAAGGGCTTCCATCGCGCCATGTTGTTCTATATCGCACCCAATGAGACTTCTTCGTTTTCCGAGAAGGCCATGCGTATGGTGTCCTCGTTCAATGAGCGAAAAAACTCGTCGCAGATGGACCTCTTCGGTTTCGGTGACGATGAGGGTGGGGCAGAGGAGACCTTCTCCATGCCCTTGCCGCAGTGTGAGCCCTGGTCGAAAATGAAGGAATTGGAGATGGAGAAGGAAGCCTTGGGCTTCTATATCTCGTCTCATCCGATGGAAGTGTATCACCTGCCGCTGAAATACTTTGCCAATTGTAACGTGGAAGGATTGAAGAACGCGATGAATGACGTGGAGAAGAACCAAAGAAAAGCGGTGCATCTTGGCGGACAGATTACCCGTGCCGAGGAGTTTACGGCAAAAAACGGCAATCCCTACGGGCGCTTCACCATTGAGGATCAAAGCGGAGCCTTGCAATTCGCCCTGTTTAAGGAGAACTATCTGAATTGCAGAAACCTGTTGACGGTGAACTCTTTCGTGCTGCTGAACGGTGTTTTGGACCGTCCCTTCCCAAGAGCGGGACAAGACCCGAACTTGGCTCCAACGACACTTGAAGTACGTTTCAACGAGGCGCGTTTGCTGGATTCTTTGTTGGAAGACACGGGCAAAACGGTCTATATCAAACTCAATGTGGCTGAGATGGACAAGGCAGGTATGGAAGACTTCATCAAGGTGTTGAAAGGTAACCCTGGAAAACAGCATTACAGGTTGCATCTCTATGATTCAATAGGGAATAAATCATGTAACATGACACCGACGAAAGGTTCCGTGAACGCCCAAGAGGTGTTGCCCTTGTTGGAGAAGATGGCGTTTGTGCAGTTTGATTTGAAGTAAAATAATGTTGTAAGTTGAGAAAAATTGCTATCTTTGCATCCTCATAAATCTGAGAAAAAGTACTAATCATAACAAAACAATTAAACTATGGCAGTAATTCAAATGACTGACGACCGTTTTGAAGAAGTCGTCCTGAAATCAGAACTTCCAGTAATGGTGGACTTTGGTGCCACATGGTGTGGCCCCTGCAAGAAGGTGGAACCCGTCATTGAGGAAATCTCTGAAGAATATGCAGGCAAGATGATTGCCGTGAAGTGCGACGTTGAGGAATGCCCCGATACCGCCGCTAAGTTTGGCATCATGAACATCCCCACCGTATTGTTCTTCAAGGGTGGCCAGATCGTCGACAAGAATGTCGGTGCAGCTCCGAAGAAAGCTTTCGTGGAGAAACTGGAAAAGTTATTCTAATTGGACTTCTCCATCGACAGGAACCGGCTCACTCAGTTTGGCAGCTTAGAGTTCTTGGCACGTCAAATCGTGGAGGGATTCATCACTGGTTTACACAAGAGTCCCTTCCACGGTTTTTCTGTTGAGTTCGCCGAACATCGCCTCTACAATACAGGCGAACCCATCCGTCATATCGACTGGAAACTGTATGGTCGCACGGAGAAACTTTTCGTGAAACGCTACGAGGAAGAGACCAACCTTCGTTGTCAGCTTGTTATCGACCAAAGTTCCAGTATGTGCTTCCCTGTGAGGCAAAAGATTGATTTTGAGCATCCCAACAAACTTTTTTTCTCGATTTATGCCGCTGCATCGCTGATGGAACTGATGCGCCGTCAACGCGATGCAGTGGGCTTGGATTTGTTTGACGAAACGATTTCTTTTCACGAGCCAGCCAAATCCTCAGTAGTTCACAACAAACTTATCTACAGTGAGTTGGAGAAACTGATTGACACTTACGACAAGAACAATCGTAAGACCACTTCAACGCCACAATGTCTGCACCAAATTGCAGAGATGACGCACCGTCGTAGCCTTGTGGTTATCTTTACCGACATGCTTGACGGCCTGGATGACTACCATCCTATGTTTGAGGCTCTGGAGCATCTGAAATACAACAAGCACGAGGTTATCCTGTTTCATGTTTATGACGGCGATTTGGAACAGAACCTCGATTTTGAGAACCGCCCATACCGTTTCGTCGATTTGGAAACAGGTGATACGCTGAAGCTCAACCCTATAGAGGTGCAGGAGGCTTATAAAAAGATTATGGCCGAGCGTAAAGAAGCCCTGCTGCGCCATTGTTATCAATACCAAATCGACTATGTGGAGTCCGACATCAATAAGGACTATAATCAAGTGTTGACGAGCTATCTTATTAAGCGGTCGAAGTTGCATTGAATCTTTAATTTAATTTTCTTTTTACATGAAACAAATCTATACTTTATTTATTTTGATGGCTTTGTGCCTTGAGCCAGCTTTGGCATGCACCAATCTGATTGTGGGCAAGAAGGCCTCAACTGATGGCAGCGTGATGTGTACCTATAACTGTGATGGCTTCGGATTCTCCGGCTCACTGTCTTATAGTCCTTCTGGACGTCATGCTGCTGATGAGTTGATTGCCATTCATGGATGGGGACTCTCTCACGAAGGACAGTATGTAAAACAGGTGGAATATACCTACAATGTCGTCGGACTCATGAATGAGCGACAAGTGACCATAGTGGAGACGACCTTCGACGGTCGGTTGATACTGGTCAACAACGACGGCCTGCTCGACTATTTCAGTTTGATGCGGTTGGCACTGCAGCGTTCGGCAACGGCACGTGAGGCCATCAAATGTATGGCTGAATTGGTGGAGGAATATGGCTACAATAGTAGTGGCGAGACCCTCACCGTTTGCGATCCCAATGAGGCATGGATTATGGAAATCATTGGCAAGGGACCTGGTAATAAGGGTGCCGTTTGGGTGGCACTTCGTATTCCTGACGATTGCATTTGCGCCCATGCCAACCTAAGTCGTATAAGGCAGTTCCCGCTGGAAAAGAAGGGCTCTTACACCAGCATCAGCAGCAAGAGCCTCAAACACATCAACCGCCCCGAAGTGGAATGTGTCTATGCTGCCGATGTCATTAGCTTCGCAAAAGAGTGGGGCTTTTACAACGGTAAAGATGAGGACTTTTCGTTCCGCGATGCTTATTGTCCCATCGACTTCGAGAATGTACGCTATGCCGATGCCCGTGTGTGGAGTTTCTTCCGTCACCACTACAGCCACGAGGAGATGGACAAATACCTTCCTTACATTAATGGTGACTTTACGCAATGCGATCACTTGCCGCTGTGGATCAAGCCTGATAAGCCGCTCTCTTTGCGCGATTTGCAGAACGATATGCGTGACCACTTTGAAGGCACACCTTTAGATATGACTTCCGACATGACTGCCGGTACGTGGGGTATGCCCATTCGCCCGCTGCCCATGCATTTCAAGGACAGCGACAGCATCGCCTATTATCGTGAGCGTCCAATCGCCACACAGCAGTCGGGCTTCACTATGACCTGTCAGATGCGCTCGTGGCTGCCTGACGATGTGGGTGGGGTTACCTGGTTCAACTGCGACGATGCCAATATGGTGGCCTATGTGCCACTTTACTGCTGTATCACACAGGTGCCGGATGCTTTCCGTCCTGAAAACAACCCGCGCAACGAGTTTAGCGACAAGTCGGCCTTCTGGATGAACAATTGGGTAGCCAACATGGTCTATCCACGCTATTCCATGATGATTGGCGACTTGCGCACGGCACAGAACGAGTTGGAGGATTATTATTTCGCTGATCAAGACAGCGTGCTGGTTGCCATCAATGGCATGATGCCCGCTGAACGACAGAGTTACCTCAATAAAAAGAGTATTGCCTACACGGAACGCATGATGCAGCGTTGGGACAAATTGGCGAAATACCTCATTGTGAAATACAACGACCAAGTGGTAAAGCATGTCGACAAAAACGGCAATTTCCAGCGATGGGGTTACGAAACGCCTGGCTACGACCAACAATTCATCGACGCCATTGGCAAATCTACGGGCGACCGCTATCGTCTGAAAGAAGTCATCAATAGGAGAGAGCGTTGATGAAATGAAACAAGGAGCTACGAACATTCGTAACTCCTTGTTTTTCAAGTGTCGGGGCAAAAGGATTCGAACCTTCGACCCCCTGCTCCCAAAGCAGGTGCGCTAGCCGGACTGCGCCATACCCCGAAAAAAAAGACGATGTTCACATCGTCTCTTTTCACCTGGCGGAGAAGGGGGGATTCGAACCCCCGGTACCCCTTGCGGAGTACGACAGTTTAGCAAACTGTTGGTTTCAGCCACTCACCCACCTCTCCTCGGCTGTGAATTGCGGCTGCAAAAATAGGTATTTTTGGAATACCCGCAAGCATTTTGCAGAATTTTTTTCAGAAAAATGTTGTTATTTATTGATTTTCAATTATATATTATTTTTAGTGGTACTTTCGGACAACAAAATGTGACTAAAAAACAGATGGTTATAAAAAAAATCCTATATTTGCAGGCTTAATTGTTGAACTAAGGTCGGGGTTTATGCCCTGTATCATCCTAAAATTAAATTGAAATGGAAAACAACGAACAACTGAATCAAAACTCTGAAATTATTGAGAGTGTTGAGAATGAGAAAGTTACTACTAAGATTGCAAAAAAGGCCATTGATGCTGTCGAGAAAAAGAAAATCGTCAAGCTGATTCAACCCAGCATTCTTCCCTCCAAAGTGCGCATCGAGGTACACACCCTTGTGCCTGTAAAGGACGCTGTTGAACCTGTTCAAGCGGCTTCCGACGAAGTGCTTCCGGAAATGGAGTTGCCTATTGATGCTGAATTGGAAGAAGAAGAGGTTGCTGAGGACAACATGGAGCTTGATGGGCTCAACAAGCTGATGCTTGTGGAGTTGCTTGAGGAGACGGTGCAAAACATCGACGTTCAGGCGATCAAAGACAAGGTCGCTGCAATCCGAATCCATTTCAATAAATTGAATAAGGAAGACTTGGAAAACGAGATGCAGCATTTTATGCAGGAAGGCGGTACTGAAGAGGCTTTCCAGCATGCAGAAGACCCCCTCGAGAAGCGCTTTAATGAGGCTTTCGGTATCTTCAAAGCCAACCGTGCCAAGATGAATGAGGACATGGAGAAGCAAAAGGTTGACAATTTGGCTCAAAAACAGTCGATTCTTGAAGAACTTAAGGGTATCATTGCCAGTGACGAGTCGCTGAAAAAGACTTACGATGATTTCCGCGCCCTGCAAGACAGGTGGAAGGAAATCGGTCCTGTTCCCGCTGCTGAGAATTCCAATCTTTGGAACACCTACCACTTCCTCGTGGAGCAGTTCTTTGACAAGGTTCGTATCGGACGTGAATTGCGTGACCTCGATATGAAGAAGAACCTTGAATCGAAGATTGATCTTTGCGAGAAAGCTGAGGAACTGCTTGATGAGAAGTCGATGACCAAGGCCTTCAAGGCACTTCAGAAGCTGCATGAGGACTGGAAGGAAATCGGCCCCGTGCCTCAGGAAAAGAAGGAAGAGATTTGGGAACGCTTTAAAGCCGCTTCCGATAAGATCAACCAAATCCGCCGTGAGCATTATGCCAAGCTGGAAGAAAGCCAAAAGGCCAATCTCGAAGCCAAGAAGGTGTTATGCGAAAAGGCTGAGGAGTTGTTGAATGGTGATTATACCAGCGTCAACGCTTGGCAAAAGAAGTCGGACGAACTCTCTGAGATATTCGGTGTTTGGAAGACAGTGGGCCTTGCTTCCAAGAAGGACAACGAGGATGTGTGGCTGCGTTTCAAGGCTGCCATGGATGCCTTCTTCCAAAAGAAGAAAGAGTTTTTCACTGAGATGAAGGACAAACAGACCGAGAACCTGGAACGTAAGACACAGCTCTGCATCGAGGCTGAGGCTTTGATGGAATCAACGGATTGGAAGACTGTTACCGAGCGGCTTAAGAAGATACAGGAAGAGTGGAAGACTATCGGTCCTGTTCCAAAGCGCCATACTGACAAGATTTGGAAACGTTTCCGCGCTGCCTGCGACACCTTCTTTAACAGAAAGAATGAACACTTCAGCGGTCGTCGTGGTGAAGAGGAAGCCAACCTTGCCGCCAAACGTGCCCTTCTTGAAGAGATCAAGGCGTTCCAGCTTGGTTTGGTCCGCAATGAAAACATGGAAGCTATCAAGGCTTTCCAAAAGCGTTGGATTGAAATCGGACATGTGCCGTTCCGTCAAAAAGAGGCTATCAACAAGGAATACCGTGATTCGATTGACGCCTTGTTTGACACCATGCGTCGCAACCAAAACGAGGCCTCAACGAATGAGTTCCGTGAGATGATGGAGGGATGGAAAGACGATCCAGCGGCTGGTGACCGTGTTCGCAAAGAAAGCTCGAAGCTGCAACAGCGCATTCAAAAGCTGCGTGACGAGATTGCCGTGCTCGAAAACAACATCGGTTTCTTCTCGTCGAGCAAGAACAGTGAGTTGATGCGTGCTGAATATGAAAAGAAAATCAATCAAGCCAAGGAAGACCTTAAGGTACTTGAAGAGAAGTTGAAGATTGCAGAAGAATAACACAGAGTGCTATTCATTCTTTTAGACTTTGCCTCGCATAAGGAACCAAATCCTGTGAGGCAAAGTCTTTTTTTAGATATTTGAAATAACCTGCTACAGCTACCATGGCAGCATTGTCAGTGGAGTAGCTTAGGCGCGGAATGAATACTTTCCAGTGGTATTTTTCTCCAAGGGTCAGCATAGCATTGTGCAATCCGCTGTTGGCACTTACACCTCCGGCGATGGCCACAGTCTTGATGCCAGTCTGCTTGCTGGCTTTCACAAGTTTGTTCATCAAAATGTCTATAATGGTCTTTTGTACCGAGGCACAAAGGTCGGCCTTGTTCTCTTCAATGAAGTTCGGGTTGAGTTTCAGGTTGTCGCGGACAGTATATAGGATGCTGGTCTTCAACCCACTGAAACTATAGTCCAAGTCGGGAATTTGCGGTTTGGCGAATACGAAAGCTTCCGGGTTGCCAACTTTAGCCAGTTTGTCGATGACGGGACCACCAGGGTAGGGCAGACCGAGAATTTTGGCTGTTTTGTCGAAGGCTTCCCCCGCCGCATCGTCTATGGTCTTTCCGATAACTTCCATATCGAAATAGTCCTTTACCACCACGATTTGGGTGTGGCCTCCAGAAACGGTGAGGCACAAGAAGGGGAACTCTGGTACTTCTGTATGGGTGTCATCGGTGGCGAAGTGTACCAAAATATGTGCATTCATGTGGTCAACTTCCACCATAGGGATGTTTAAGGTTTGTGCAAAAGCCTTTGCAAATGAGGTTCCTACAAGCAAAGAGCCTAAAAGACCGGGTCCACGAGTAAAAGCGATGGCGGATAACTGATTTTTTTCTATCTTTGCAGTCTTCAAGGCCGTGTCGATGACAGGGATGATATTTTGCTGGTGGGCACGCGATGCGAGTTCGGGGACCACGCCACCATATTGTTCGTGGACCTTTTGGCCGGCAATGACGTTGGAGAGTACACGGGTGCCTTGTAACACTGCGGCTGAGGTGTCGTCGCACGAAGATTCGATGCCTAAAATGTATTCGTTCATAGGTCTCAATTTGGAGGGTCAAAATTATTAAAAAAAAGATTATCCATAGCATTCTGGTTTTGATAACAGTGCAGTTTGCTGTCATCACGAGCCTCTTTGTGGCAGTGCAAGACCCTATTGTTCAGAAGTTTGCAGTGCGTTTCGTTGGAGGTTATCTTTCTGAAAAAACTGGAGCCGATATCAAGGTGGGTCGTCTTGTGGTTTCTTCCGATTTGCAGGTCTTTGTGGATAATGTTGAGGTTAAGGATTTGAGGAGCAACAAGTTGGCTGATATAGAGCATCTCAGAGCCAAAGTTTATGTGGGCGACATTCTGGAAGGCAAAATACATCTTGGGAAAGTGGTTTTGCGCAAAGCGGAAGCCAATATCATGCAATACGAAGGGGAGGATTCCTTTAATTTCCAGTTTTTGGCTGACTTCTTCAGCTCTGACGAGGAGAAACCCGAGAAGGAACCTCTGCTCTTGGAAATAGACCATATTGCTGTTTTCGACCTGGATTTTTTGCTGTGGAATCAGAATCAGGACATGCCTGAGAAAATTGAGCAAAAGGCTATCGATTATGCCCATCTTGATATCGACAGTATCTATTTGGATGTGAAAAATCTGATGATTCATGGCGACTCTATCCATGCAGTGGTAGAGATGCTGAAGGCAAAGGAGATGAGTGGTTTCGTCCTTAAGTCGCTTCAAACTGACGTAATAGTCTGTCAAAGTGGTATCTTCTTGACGGATTTGCAGATGGAAACCAATAACAGCTTGATTCATACCGATCTGAACATGCTCTGCAATGGCTTTGGGGCTTTCCAAAACTTTGTGGACTCGGTTCGTTTTGATGCTACGATATATCCCACCGACATTATGCTATCCGACCTCGGGGTGTTTTCAACGGTGATGTACCAGATGCCCGATCGAGTGAATTTTGAGGGACGTTTTACTGGCCCCATAGAGCATTTCGCGGTGAGTGATATCAAGGCGCAGATAGGCAGGTCAACTACATTTCAAGGCAATTTGACGATGCATCCGCTTGACTTCGAAGATGGTGAGCACACCTTGAACATCAACAGGATGCGTTTTACCTATAAGGATATCGCTAACTTTTACATCCCGGGCAGCACTGGGAAGGTGCCTCTGCCTGAGTCGCTGAGTGCTATGACTTCGGGTATCTTGAATCTCAATTTCAAAGGCTCCTATAATAATTTCAATTCGAAGATACGCCTGCTTTCCGACATTGGCGACTTGGATGTCAATGTGGCTCGTAAAAAGCAGTCCAATGGCGACAACATTTTCTCAGGTGATATCAAGGCGGATAGCTTTAATGCAGGCCTGATAGCCAATGCTTCCAAACTTGTCGGGAGCCTTGACCTGAACGCAGGCTATTCCGTACGGTTCCCGAAAAATGGAGACATTGACTTGAATGTGAATGGTAGAGCCTACCGTGCACAACTGCTTGGACAGCATATTGACGAGGTTATTCTGAATTGTGAATTGAAGGAAAACCTTTTTGCGGGTGAAGTGACCATTGAAGACAATGACCTCGATCTGGATTTTAACGGCTTGATTGACTTTGAGGACAAGAATAGCCCCAAAGCGGACTTCGCTGCCGTTATCCGTCATGCCGACCTGAGCGCTTTAAAACTGATGAAAAACGACAGCGTCTCGGAAATCAGCACCAATATTGTGGCCAACTTGACGGGTTTTGACATTGATCAAATGGTGGGCGAGTTGCATTTGGACAGCACGGTGTTTCGTGACAGTCGCGGCGTTTATGTCATGAAATACTTCAATGCCTCTATCAATGATGACAAGTACATGTCCCGTCGTATCAATATCAACAATGACTTCTTTGATTTTGAGATGAAGGGTGAGGTTAACTTTGCGAATCTGATGAACTCCCTCAACGAATACGGAGACTCGTTTGTGCATTTCCCTATCTTCCAAAAAAACTTGGAAGAGTTCAGGAAATATAAACTAAAGAACGAGGTGAATCAGGATTTCGCTTTCAGCCTGGCGTTGAAGGATACCAGAACGTTGAGCCGTTTATTAATGCCGAGTCTAAAGATAGCGAAAAACTCCTCAGTTAATGGCACCTTCTCGTCGAGGGCGAACCAGTTGACCTTGTCGGCCCGTACCAAATCCATCAAGATTGGCGATTTGAATATTAATAATGTAGAGCTCAAGAACTTCAATTCCAGCAATGCTTCGATTGGATGGATTTCTGTTGGCGAACTTGCTTGGGTCAACATTACTAGAACCGACACGGTATCCTATGGAGTGGACAACTTCCTGCTGTCGGCCAGACTGGCGGACGATACCATCACCGCAGGTGTCCGTTGGGATGACGTGGAGGAGTCGGACCATAATAAAGGTTGGATTGAAACCAAATTCCATCCTCATGAGGGGGGCGGCATTTTCTCCATTAAGAATGCTGAAATTATGGTGAACGACTCGTTATGGCAGGTGTCGCCCACTAATTTTATCGATATACGGCAGGAAGAAACCGCTCTTTCCAACATTATGTTTTATCATAATGATCAGTCTGTCAGGATTGATGGTTTGGTGCCTAAGATGGAGAGTGATACCTTAGAGGTTCAACTTCGTAGCTTCGATGTCTCCAATTTCGATATCCTCTTTAATCGTATGGGTTTTGACTTGGATGGTTTCATTTCCGGCGATGCCACACTCAGCGGGATGCGAGGCCATACTATGTTGTTGGCCGACCTGATGATTCATCGTTTTGGTGTCAACAAAGAGGTGCTTGGCGATGTTGCTCTCAGCAGTTCATGGGATGACGAAAACAAGGCTATTGATGTGGATTTGAACATTATAGACCATGGGAAGCAGTCGCTGAAAATAAATGGCGCATATTATACGGCCAGGAAAGACGACAACTTGGACTTCACCATAAAGATGAATGATCTGGGGCTGAATGTGCTTAATCCGTTCCTTGTGGGCGTGGTGGACCGTATGCAAGGCGATATCAATGGATTGGTGACGGTAAACGGAACGCTGAATCAACCCGTCCTGGACGGTAGGATTAATGTGGTCAATGGAGGCTGCAAAGTGGATTATTTGAACACGTTCTATACCTTTGAGCCGACCTTTATTGTTGATTCGCGCGCGATTACGCTGAAGGATCTGGTGTTGACGGATACTTTAGGCAACCGCGCTATGGTTGAGGGCAAGATAACCCACGACAATCTTAAGGACTTCAAACTTGATATAAAGATGCATCCCCGTCAGTTCCTTGCAATGGCTACAACTATCAAGGATAACGACACGTTCTATGGTACCGCCATCGCCGACGGCTTGGTTGAAGTGAAAGGCCCCTTTAGTGACATCTATCTGGGCGTGAAGGCAAGAACCCAAAGGGGAACCAAGGTGACCATTCCTCTCGGTCGTTCCACCACGGTAAAAGACAATGACTTTATTGTGTTTGTACAGCCTCCAAAGGAAGTGGATGAAGACGAGGAAGAAGAGATGATAGAGGAAGAGGAAAAGAAAAAGAGCAACTTCACGCTGAATCTTGACCTTGACGTGACCGACCAGGCTGACCTTCGCATCAGTTTGCCCGGCATAGGTATCATTGATGCTACCGGCAATGGTAATATGAAGATTGGTACCTCAAATAATACCGCTTTTTCACTCATAGGCAATTATGTGATTAACAACGGACGGTTCCAATTGAATTTCAAAGACTTGGTGACTCGTAACTTTGATTTGAAAAAAGGAGGTACCATTGATTTCAATGGCGACCCGTTGAACGGACGTATTGATGCCACGGGTGCATATAGTGTAAAGGCTGCATTGGCTACGTTGGGAGTGGAGGTTGACTCAACCACCTCGGTCTCTACGAATGTCAATGTGGAATGCTTGATACATCTGAAGAACGCGCTGCTCAATCCCACCATCACTTTTGGCATGAACCTGCCCAATGCTTCGGAAGATGTACAGCAGACAGTTTTCGCTCTTGTCGACACCACCAATCAAGCGGTGATGCAGCAACAAGTGCTGTCCCTACTCCTGCTGGGTACTTTCACTTATGCAGGCAATACAGCAAATAACAACTCAACCGACTATCTCAGTGCCATCACTGCCAACTTGTTGTTCAAACAGCTGTCCGTCGATATTACCGACAATGTGAATGTGGGTTTCCGTTATCTTGCCACAAGTTCTGAAAAGAGTTACGATGAATATCAATTTGCCATGAGGTCGGAGTTCTTCGAAAGCCGTGTGTTGTTGGAAACCAATGTAGGAGTGATTTCAAATTCGAGCAGTGCCTCCCAGTTGATTGGTGAATTCGACTTGTATTACAAACTCACGAAGGATGGACGACTGCAGGCGCATTTCTACAACCATTCCAATTATAATTCCAATTACTCATCTTTCTCGTTCGACCGTCTTGCACCCTATACCCAGGGCCTTGGTCTTAGCTATAGCCGTTCGTTCGACCGGTTCAACGACTTGTTCCGAAAGAAGAAGACCTTGTTGCCCAGCACAGGCCCCATGATGGGCAAGCCCAAAGAAAAGGATAAACCATGATGACAGACAATAGCCGGAATTTTAAGGTCTATCAGGCTTCAGCCGGATCGGGAAAGACTTATACTATCGTAAAGGAGTATTTGAAGCTGTGTCTCGGTAGCGAGCGGCAGGTCGACACTTTCCGTCATATCCTTGCTATCACTTTCACAAATGCCTCGGCCAACGACATGAAAGCGAAAATCGTCGGTCATCTGAATGAGATTATCGAAAGCGAGAGGGTTGAGGGTAAAACGATGGAAGCCGACTTGTTGCAAGAGTTGGGCATCACGGATACGGAACTCAAGCATAACGCCAGGCTTCTTTTGACCCATATCACCCACGACTATAGCAGCTTCTGCGTCAGTACTATTGATGCTTTTGTGCAAAAGCTGTCGCGCACCTTCGCTCACGATATCGGACTTCCCAGCCAATACACTGTGAGCATCGACAATGACGATGTAGCACGGACAGTGGCCTCCAACATAGGTCTGCAAATCAGTGAGGACAACCCATTCATGGTTCGAGTCTTGCAAGACTTCAGCGACAATAGGTTTTCCAACGAGAAATCGTTGAATCTTCCTATGCAACTGAGTGATTTTATCAAGAAACTGTTGGACGAGAAGGCGTATCAAAAGGATGAAAACAATAATATCCAAGACCTGAGGCAATATGAACAGACTCAGGCTTTCTTGAAAGACAAGACGAAGACTTTCGAGCAGGACGTTAAGACTTTCGTTGAAAGGTTTCGCGCTGTGGAACAACAGTACGGACTGTCGGTGGAAGATTATTGGCAGAAGAAAAACGGGGTCTGTGCGTTTGTCAATAAGCTGGAACGGAAGGATTTTAGTAAGCCCAACAGCTATTTCTACAAGGCTTTGGCCGAAAGAAAATGCTTGTCTGACAAGTCGAAAGCGGACGCCAACGAGGCTTTGTTGGCGGTGCTTGAGCCATTGAACGACTTTTATGAGAAAGAGTTTGGAGCCTATCTCTTCTATCAGTCGCAGCGCGAGTTGCTCTATCTTTACGCATTGCGTACTAAGATTAGAACAGAGTTTGAACGCTTGGCTCAGGAAGACGAGGTGGTGCATATCTCAGAGTTCAACAAGCTGTTGCATACTGTGATGGGTGACTTTTCAGTGCCCTTTGTCTACGAACGTATTGGCGAGCGTTTCCAACATATCTTTGTGGACGAGTTTCAAGACACCTCCGTCTTGCAATGGCAAAACCTAATCCCTTTGGTCGACAACGGATTGTCGAACAATCAAATGAGCATGGTGGTGGGCGATGGCAAGCAGTCCATCTATCGCTTTCGCAGCGGCGAGGTGGAGCAGCTTGTTCAGCTGCCCGACATCTATGCCCTTCCGACAGATGAACGGGAAGCGGCATTCTTGCAGTACCAGCTTAACCTTCAGCATAATTTCTGGTTCCATAGTTTGGCCACCAACTACCGCTCTTTCAAAAATGTGGTGGAGTTCAACAATGCTTTCTTTGAAAGCGCATATCTCCAACTGTCTGCCGATTTGCAGAAGGTTTATAAGGATGATAATCAGGCGAATGGAAAAGCTGTGTCTATAGCGCAAAAACCCGCCAAAAAAGACGAGGGCTTGGTGCAAATTGAGCTGTATGATGCTGAAAGCCAGCCACAGTATTCTTTTGGAAGGATAGAGGAAATCGTCAGGGACTTGACTGAGCATCATGGCTATAGATACGAAGACATTGCGATTCTCACGCGAAAGACAGATTTGGGGTCGGAAATTGCCAATTATCTGAACGACAAGGAGATTCCTGTTATTTCACAGGTGTCTATCTTGCTGAAATCGTCTGCGAAAGTGCAACTCTTGGTGAATACGCTGCGCTATCTGATTCATTACGATAATGAGGCGATTATAGCTAATGTCATGTTTTATAGACGCTTGACACAGCTACAACCTTTTGATGGTTTTTTGGATGGCTTGTTTGACAAGGTGAAAGCCGTTGCCAGTAGGACGACAGCGATTGAACCAGAATTGGGTCTTGAAGAAACAGATGCTTTTGCCAAAGCCTTCTCGAAAGCTACTTGTTTGTATGACTTGTGCGCTTCTTTGTTGAGGATTTACGGATTGGATACTTTGCGCGATGATTTCGTGAATTATTTCATGGAGGAGGTGTTCAAGTATCAGTCAAATCTCAATGAAGGAATCAATGAATTTCTTGATTTCTGGGAACAGAAGCAGAACGTATTGGCGGTGAAGTCGATAAGTGGCAATGCGGTGAACATTATGACGATACATAAGTCGAAAGGCTTGCAGTTCAATGTGGTGATTTATCCTGAGGCGATTACGGATTTGGATGAGAAACTGAACAAATCGAGGGCGGAAGAAGAGTGGCTGCAACCCGATGAGCTTGGATTTGAGCCCTTGCCCAACCTCGAGAAGGTGATGTTCAAGCTGGATGGCGAAGCTGAGAGCATGGGTGGAGTTGCTTTGCAACACGTGGAACGGGAACGGCACTATAACCAACTGGACAACATGAATCTGGTTTATGTGGCTTTCACACGTCCGGTGCAACGACTCTATGTCATTGCCAAACAAGGAAAGCCCGAAAAGCCCAATCTGCTTCGCGACTTTGTGGTGGATGCACCAATTGATCTTACACCTATTGATAATAATGGGCAGGAGGCTGACGATGTGATGATCTATCGTTTTGGAGAAACAGACTTCCGCAATCCCAAGGAGAAAAAAACCGATGAACCCGAAGGAAATACGATAGGCGATTCTGCTTCGAGCGATTGGTTCCAAAAAATCGATGTCGACTCGACGCCAAGCATGTTTTGGATGGAGGACAAAGACCCGATGCTACCTCGTGAATGGGGCGAATTGGTGCATCAGATTCTTTCAGAAGTACAAACGGTCGATGATATTGATTCAGCTTTGGAACCTTATCTGTTGGATGGCACACTTGATATTAATACTGCCAATATATTGAAAGCCAAATTTATGCAAATGGTTAATCATCCGTTAATAGGGGAGGCTTTCAGTGACAGGGCCAAGGTTAAAAACGAATGCGACATCCTATTCAACGGCGAGATTATCCGTCCTGACCGCTACGCCGAATTGCCAGAAGTCATCTATCTGCTTGATTATAAGACAGGAAAAAAGGAAGAGAAGTATAAGACACAGATTCAACGCTATGCGAATGCGTTGCGAGAATTGACCGACAAAGAGATTCGAGCCTATTTGGTGTATCTTGCGGAAACAGCAATCGAAGTGGACACGGTTAGTGTTGGATGAGGAGTTTGTGGAAATAGTGGTTGTTTAGGCATCTAATGTGGATAATGTATACTCCGCTTGTGTAATGACTGACATCCAACACCACAAGTTGACGGTGGGCATCGATGCGTTCAATGCACACACCCAATAGGTTGAATACTTCTATCTCATCAATGAGGGGCTTGTAGATTTCTGTTTTGTTGTTAGCTGGGTTGGGGTATAGTACCATTTCGTCGGCTTCCTTGATTACCTTCACCTCGACAGAAGCACTGCTACTACACCCATATTGTGTGAATCCAGTAACGGTATATGTTCTATCCGTAAATGGATAAATGGTGATGCATTCAGTAGTATCGCCAGTTGACCAAATGTAGGAATCGGCTCCGGTGGCGGATAGAGAGACTAGGTTGCCGTATTCAACAAGAGTGTCACTGTTGCAAATGAGTATAGGTTTGGGATTTACGGTTAGGTCAAGTTCATATCGCTGACAATCAACTGTTTCAGAATAATGTCCTTCATGGAAAAGAATTTGGCCCAAAAAGTCGTATGTTTCGCCTTCACAGATGGTCTCATCCTTGTGATAGTAGGCCGATGGTTTGACGTTGAGATTGAGCTCGTAGGCGATACAATCTACCGTATCAAAATAAACCCCTTCTTCATGGAGAGGAGTGCCGAGGAAGTCAAAATAGTCTCCATCGCAGATTTCTTCCTGCATATAAACATGCTCCATAGGCTCCACTAACAAATTGAGTTGGTATGTTACACAGTTTATTGTCGCTGTATATTGCCCTGATTCGTTGAGTGTTGAACCATAGAAATCGTATACTTCGTTTTCACAAATTTCTTTTGTATAAGAAATCACAGGAGGAGGCAATTGCATCTGGATAACAACCAGAGTGTCGAAGGGATTACTGTTATGTAAGAAAGTGTATGTGCCTAATTCTGATATAAGTGAGTCTTGGAAATAATAAGGGGCGCTTTCGCATAAGTGGGCATCAATAAGTTGTGTTGCTATACTAGATTCGTATGCACCGAGGTCAATGCCTCCGTGTTGGAACCTGGGATTTCCGCCCAAATCGGTATCGGGCTGGTTAGTGATGGCGACACCTCGGTTGATGCAAAGGCTGTTGGTTCGTAACCGCCAATCGCCACCGTATCCAGTGTTACCCGCAGCAACGTCAGAGTTGTTGAATCTGACATAGAAGCGGGGTAAACTGCCATTGTTATCGCTTTCGGCTTTGAAGTTGGATCCTGTTTCAGATGTGTCGTTTTCAACGGCGCAGAAGGAATAGGAATTAGGTGGCCATATTTGTGTGTTCTCTCCTTGACTGACATTACCCCAGACGATGCAATTCATGATGCATTCCTGACCTGTAGACTGATGGTTGTATATGCCACCATAATCGATCTCTGCTTTGTTTTTGACGATGGTGCAGTTGAAGAGTTTAGCACATTTTGACAATTCGCAACCACCACCTGTTTGTGCTGTGTTGTTGTTGAAAATGCAGCTCCAAAAAGTTGCTTTTGTGGTTCCTGAATAGAGTCCTCCTCCATTGTCGGCGGTATTGTTATTCACCGTACATCCAATGAAAACACTTTGTCCATGGCTTTCGTTGTTGTTTTTGTTGTTGCATAATATGCCTCCACCTTTTTGGCTTGCGGAATTGTGGTGTATTTGACATTGCTGATAGGTTCCGTTACCGTAATCATAAATTGCACCGCCTTTTGTTGCTGAGTTGTTGAAGAATTCACAGTCTTCGATAACGGTGTTGTATGGGGTTTCGGTGCGTTGCGTTATCCCTCCTCCGTTGTTGGCATGGTTGTGGCAAACTATGCAATTCCTAATGATGTTATTCCCATTGGTATAGATGCCTCCACCTTGCAATGCATCGCCATTTTGTATGGTGAAGCCGTCAATGAGGATAGAGTCATTGTCGAAACTGGTAAGTAGATTAAGCACACCTTGGGAATGGTAGCCATCCAAGGTGGAGGGGTGGGCTTCAAAATCTCGTAATGATAGGTCGTAGTCGAATGGCTCATCGCCTTTGAAGCCACCGTACAATTTGCATTTTTCAAATATACTGAATGCGTAGTCATAAGATAAATCACCGTAATAGGTGCCAGTTTTGACCCAGATACTAGAGCTGTCTACCATTGACTTGAAAATGGCCAATTGTAGCTCGCGAGTGGCGTTTTCCCATGATGAGCCGTCACCTGTGCCTTCTTGGCTGACATATATGATGTTATGTTCATCGCTGTTGATTGGAATGTTGTTAGCTGAATATATGTTATATATGATGGCTTGTCGTTCCGAAAAACCATAAGGATCGCTTAGTGTGTAATAGCCATCTGCCACCCCGTCCCAACCATAGTTGAAATGGAACAATCCATTGCTATCGTAGCCATCACAAACGAAAGCATGACCTCCCAAATTCGAGACCCCAGCGTAATAAACAGGATGACCTAGATTGAGGTCGTTGGTGATCAAGTGTGTCCATTCTTCGTTGCTAAGGTTTTCACGTTGTAACAACTTGGCATGGGGGTATGCGAAATTTTGATGTAAAACTACAAGTGCTCTTTCGTTGCTGGCTAAGCTAAGGTGTGCACCATATTGCATATTTACTGCGATGCCACAGTGCGACACCAATTGGGCGACGGCTTCATTGCTTTCGCAAAGAGTGTCCACCATGTCTTCCCAATGGTAGACGGTTTGTCCAAAATTGGCTGAAAGGGTGTCGTAGTGGGGACAGTGATAGGTTGCCGCTCCAATTCCCACCGTTGGTTGTTTATGGAAATACATGATTTGAGCCATTGCGATGGCGACACAACCCGCTGAGACATGGTGACAAGGACCATTCTCGTCCATAGGACACGCTTCGTTATGGAAGCATCCCTGGCCCCAACAGGAGGTTAGCAAAGGTTCAACCGAAGTTTGTCTTCTCGTAGGTGCTTTTCTTTGCTCGGGATGCGATATGAGATGGTCGGTGCGCTCGTTGTAAAGGTTGAGCCAATAGGAGATATGGTCAGGGAGCGCGTTGCTGAGTGGCATATTGGACACGAGCGAATAGGCGAGTATGTCGCCTAATGCGGAGACGATGACGAAGCCTTGAGGCTTGATGGAAAACACATAAAGGTTGGCTTGGTCGGCTGGCTTGCTGTTAATTACTTCGTTTAAGTTTAAAGAGGGGCTTTGCAGTCTTGTGTTTTCTTGAAGAAAACTCTCGGCAAATGAATAAGCCATCCTTTCGTCAATCCGCACTTGCGCATGGAGTTGAGCGAAAAGCAATACGAATACTATAACAAAAATTCTTTTCATTGTGATTACACACTGCAAAAATACAATTTTTGACGATACAGAACTATTTAAAAATTAAATAGAAAGCCTCCGTTTTCAAAGGCTTTCTCCTTGGTTAGAGGGTGAGGCCTCGCTCTACTCCCTCTATAGTTTTTACTGCAACAACTGCAACAAACTGCAACAAAAACTTTTTTTCGGGTCAAATCCTTGCCAAATCCAGTTTTTTTGTTTATTTTTGCAGACGCAAAAACAAAGCACGAATGAGCTACGTTCATCCTCGTAACTATCTGTGTTTCTGCATAATAATGAGCATAGATAGACTTGCCTCCTGTCGAAACACGACAACTCATTCATTTCCAATACTTTAAAGCAAGAAAAACCATAGCAACTCTATAGCAACGCTATACCAAGCCTATACCTACTCTATGGCTCCTTTCTGGCAACTATGAGGTAACTTTGAGGTAACTTTGAGATTCCTCTGAGATACCGCTCTAACAGCCTCTTCGAAACAGATAGCAACCACCAAAATGACCGCGTTTGAATCAAAAAAAATCCGGAATTTCCAAATCTGCTATAGTTGTTGCAGTTGTTGCAGTTGCAGTTAAAAATACAGAGAGAAAAAGGAAGCCTCCGTTTCCGAAGGCTTCCTTTTCAATTTAGGTGTGAGACCAATTACTTGGCTCTTTCCTCTTCGATGGCAGCCTGGGCTGCAGCCAGACGTGCGACGGGCACGCGGAACGGCGAGCAGCTCACATAGTTCAAGCCGGCCTTGTAGAAGAAGTGGACTGATGCGGGGTCACCACCGTGCTCACCGCAAACACCGCACTTCAGGTTGTTGCGGGTGCTGCGACCACGCTCCACGCCGAGCTTCACCAGCTGACCGACACCTTCTTGGTCGAGGGTGTTGAACGGGTCGGCAGGGATGATCTTCTCTTCGATGTAGTCCTTCACGATGGCGTTCACGTCGTCGCGGCTGAAGCCGAAGGTCATCTGGGTGAGGTCGTTGGTGCCGAAGCTGAAGAATTCAGCGACGCTGGCAATCTTGTCGGCCACGAGGGTAGCTCTCGGGATTTCAATCATGGTACCGTACATGTAGTTGATTGTGACACCGAACTTGGCTTCCACTTCAGTCTTCACGCGGTTGGCGATGGCCTTCTGGTGCTCAAGCTCCTTCACGTTGATGGTCAGCGGGACCATGATTTCCAGATGCGGGTCGAAGCCTTCGGTCATCAATTCAGCGGTGGCCTGGAACAGGGCGCGGAACTGGGTCTCGGTGATTTCGGGATAGACGATACCAAGACGCACGCCACGCAGACCCATCATCGGGTTCACCTCGTTGAGGGCGTCGATGCGCTTCTTGATTTCCTCGAAGCTGATGCCACGCTCGGCGGCAAGGGCTTTCTGCTTCTCTTCGGTATGCGGCACGAACTCATGCAAGGGCGGGTCCATCAGACGGAAGGTCAACGGCTTGCCGTTCAAAACCTTCAGCGTACCCTTGGCGGCGTTCTTGATGTAAGGCTCAAGCTCGTTCAGGGCAGCGATACGCTCCTCGGTGGTGTTGGCCAGAATCATGTTGCGCAGCTTGGCCAGCGGCTCTTCGCTGTTCTTGCCGTAGAACATGTGCTCGATACGGAACAGACCGATACCCTCGGCGCCGAAGTTGACGGCGTTCTGGGCATCTTCCGGGTTGTCGGCGTTGGTGCGGACACCCATCTTGCGGTATTTGTCAACCAAAGCCATAAATTGCTGGAACAGCGGGTTCTCGGTGGCGTTGATCATACCGACGGGCTCGGCATAGACCCAACCCTTTGAACCGTTGAGGCTGATGGTGTCACCTTCCTTGAACTGTTGGTCACCAATCTTCACGAGACCCTTCTCGAGGTCGATCTTCACGGCGTCGCAGCCCACGATGCAGCACTTGCCCCAGCCACGGGCCACGAGGGCGGCGTGTGAGGTCATACCGCCACGGGCGGTCAGGATACCGTCGGCAGCGCGCATGCCTTCGACGTCTTCGGGGTTGGTTTCCTCACGGACCAGGATGTTGGCCACCTTGGCAGCGCGGTATTCCTTGGCCTTCTCGCTAGTGAGGGCGATCTTACCGACAGCGCCACCAGGACCTGCGGGCAGACCCTTGGCGATGACGGTGTGCTTCTTCTCGTCAGCAGCGTCGAGGATGGGGTGGAGCAGCTCGTCGAGTTGCTCGGGGGTGAGGCGCATGACGACTTCCTTCTCGTCGATGAGGCCTTCCTTCAGCATATCGAGGGCCATCGTCAGAGCGGCAACGCCAGTGCGCTTGCCGACGCGGCACTGCAGCATGTAGAGCTTGCCATCCTGGATGGTGAACTCGATGTCGAGCATGTCGTGATAGTTCTCTTCAAGGATGCGGCGCACCTCGCAGAGTTCCTTATAAGTCTCAGGCATCAGCTCCTGCATCGACTGCATGTGCTTGTTCTGCTCGTTCTTGGTGTCGTCGTTCAACGGGTTGGGAGTACGAATACCGGCAACGACGTCTTCGCCTTGGGCGTTGATGAGCCATTCGCCGTAGAACTGGTTGTCGCCAGTGGCGGGGTTACGGGTGAAAGCCACACCGGTAGCGGATCCTTCGCCCATGTTGCCGAACACCATGGTCTGCACGTTGACGGCAGTGCCCCAGTCGTCCGGAATACCTTCGATGCGACGGTAGGAGATGGCCTTCTTGCCGTTCCAGCTCTTGAACACGGCCTTGATGCCGCCTTCCAGTTGGGCCTCAGCGTCATCCGGGAACTCAGTGCCGAGCACTTCCTTGATGCGGACCTTGAAGTCCTCAGCCAGCTGCTGCAGCTCTTCAGCCTTCAGCTCGGTGTCGCTCTTGTAACCCATCTTCTCCTTGTAGGCGTCCAGCATGTCATCCAACTGCTTGCGGATGCTCTTGCCGTCGGCGGGCTCGATGCCCTCGGCCTTCTCCA